>ENA-OPSQ01000064-OPSQ01000064.1-human-gut-metagenome-genome-assembly--contig:-NODE-64-length-89321-cov-19.207593_pt1 | contig 89321 bp, 60 predicted proteins | sample MGYA00241456_ERZ501904 | MGnify/ENA primary metagenome ERZ501904 (study PRJEB25962, sample SAMEA2042452) | human gut metagenome | biome: human gut; feature: human-associated habitat; material: faeces...
TTGGGCCTTGGGATTTCGGTTCAGATAGACCAAGAAGGAATCCCAAGCCTTCTCATAACGTTCGTTTGCTGTCATAATTCATGTGATTTTAAAATTATGGTGCAAAGGTACGAACAAATGAGAAGACTACAATGGTATAAATGCGGAGCCGCTTACGTTGTCTCTCTTGTATAGCGTGATGGATATTCCCGTTTTCGGAGTGTCTGTCACGCTATTTAAGTATCTGTATATTAGAGTGTTAATGCGCGTGGTGTATGTAAATCGTGATGGATGATAGATAATTATCTAAAACTTATTCACGAATATGGTTGCGCTGGGTTACGAATATGGTTGCGCTGGGTTACGAATATGGCTGTATCGGGTTACGAATATGACTGTATTGGCTTACGAATATGACTGTATTGGCTTACGAATATGACTGTATCGGGTTACGGATATGACTGCGTAGGCTAACGGAGCCGTATCCGTAGGCTTGCCGAGACGTCTGCATCAGCTAACTGAGACGTCTGAACTCGCTGATTGAGCTACTTGAGTTTGCAAACTGAGCCATTTGAGTTAGCAAACTGAGCCACTTGAGAATTTTTCTTCATGTGCTTGCGTGCAACCATAGAAAAAATCAATTACGAAAGCTCATTTGATTTCGATGCGGAGGGAATCCTTGTTGAATCGGATGCCGTCACGATTGATGAATCTGGATAAGGAACCATCGGCAGCCAACTCTTTAGGAGTGCCGATAGAGAAACGGCTTTCTTCCATCAGCCAGAGACGGTCGGAGAGTTGGAGCGCCAACTCTACATCATGGGTTGACAGTAATATGGACTTATGCTGTTTGTGCGCCAGGCGGCGGAGCATCTGGAGAGTTTCTATCTTGCTGGGGAAATCGAGGAAGGCGGTTGGCTCGTCCAGGATGATGATGCGGGTTTGCTGCGCCAAGGCTTTGGCTATCATTACCTTCTGACGCTCACCATCGCTCAGTTCGCTGATGTTTCTCTGGGCAAGATCCTGAATGCCCGTTTCCTGAAGAGCAGAAGCAACAATCTGCTTATCGGCAGCTGATAATGTGCCCCAGAAACCGGTATAGGGAGAACGGCCTATGCCTACAATCTCTTCAGCAGAGAGCTGGGCATGGTCTGTCTTCGATGTGAGAACGATGCTAATTTCTCTGGCGAGTTCCTGGGCAGAGAAATCAGAAAGGGATTTGTCTTGAATCAGGATTTCGCCATCAAGCGCTGGCTGAAATCCGGCTAAAGTTCTGAGTAAGGTAGATTTGCCCACTCCGTTGGCTCCGATGAGACAGGTCAGTTCACCGGCTTGGAGCGAGGCATGAACAGGTGAGGCTATCGCCCGGAGCTGATGCTTCGAACGATAGCCTATAATCAGATTCTTTAATGTAATGCTTGATACCATCTAAAGCATGTTTTCACCTTGAAACTTTACTTCCTGACAGAAAAGAGGAAGAATTACTTGGCTGCCAAAACCTCAACCTCTACGAGGGCGCCCTTTGGCAACTTTTCTACAGCTACGGCAGAACGGGCTGGATATGGCTGGCTGAAGAACTCGGCATAAACCTCGTTCATGGCTGCGAAATCGTCCATGCTGTTCAGATAAACTGTAGTCTTAACCACATGAGAAAGGTCGGTACCTGCTGCCTTCAGGATGTTCTGGGCGTTGGTGAGGCTCTGGCGAGTCTGCTCCTTGATGCCACCTTCTACGAAATTGCCTGTTGCAGGGTCGATAGGAATCTGACCAGATGCAAAAACAAAACCATTTACTTCGATAGCCTGGCTATATGGACCGATAGCTGCAGGCGCATTGTCTGTGTGAATTGCGTTCATAATTTATTTTCTTTTTCTATTATTAAATCAATCTAGATGCAAAGATAAGTATTTTTTCCCATAATAGGCCTATTTCGCATCAAAATTTAATAAGTTTTCTTACTATATTCGCTCGGTGTACATCCAAATTGCTTCTTGAAGCTGGTTGAGAAGTGGGAGAGGGTGTTGAATCCCGTCATGTAGGCAATCTCCGAGATGTTGTACTTGCCTTCCACGATGAGGGTGGCGGCACGATTGAGCTTATAGGTCTTGAAGAAGACGCTTGGATTCTCTCCTGTGAGTCCCTTGACCTTGTAGTAGAGCTTTGTACGGGAGATGTGCATCAGTTTCGTTACCTTGTTGACATCCAATTCCGAGTTGGCTAGTTCCTGCTCCATCATATGATAGAGTTCGTCCATGAAGAGTTTGTCTTGTGGCGACAGCACTTCTTCCACGTTCTTGTCGGTCTCCGTGGCGTTGGTTAGGATGGTCTTGGTCTTCTCACGGTTGGTGAGTTGCGAGTTGATCATTGCCAGGAGAACCTTGGGGGTGAATGGTTTGGTAACGTAGGCATCTGCTCCACTGTTCAGACCTTCCACTTGGTTTTCGGTGGTGGTCTTTGCCGTTACCAGGATGACTGGGATATGGCAGAGTTGGATGTCTTGCTTGATTTCCTTGCAGAGATCATAGCCGCTCATTCCCGGCATCACCACATCGCTGAGGATGAGGCTAGGTTCTTCCTCCCTTGTCGCCTTCAAGGCACTCTCGGCATCGAAACGATAGATGATGCCAGGAGGGTACGAAGATAATGTACCACTTCGGTGTCGTCATCTACGATGAGTATTTTCGGACGGTTGTCTGTACTGTTATCTTGACTTACCTTGTCTGCCACTTTCTGACTGTCGTGCAGTGGAAAAGCCATCTTCTGGTCTTGCTCCAAAAGGGCTTTCTCGTTGGTGGCATAGAGGCTCTCATTGGTAGGCAGGGTAACGGTGAAGATGGCTCCCTGGCAGTCCTTGCGATTGCCAGCCTTTAAATCGCCATGGTGAAGGACGGCTAGGCTGCGGGCATAGTAGAGTCCGATGCCAGTACCCCAGTTGATGGTGCCTGTGGACTGGTTGTTCAACTGATAATATCGCTTGAAGATATTCTCCACCTCATTCTGTGGGATTCCCTTGCCTGTATCAGCCACCGTGATGGTGATAATCTGTTCTCCCTTGTTAGTGGTACCGGTGTCGAAAGATACATCTATCTTACCGCCACGAGGGGTAAACTTCATGGCGTTGGACATCAGGTTGTTGATAATCTTTTCCAGTTTGTCGGAATCCAGAAGCATCAGGTAGGAACCTTCTAGTCCGTGACAGTTCAAGGTGATACCTTTCTCCTCGGTATTCACGATGAAGAGGTCCATGATGCGTTTCATCTCGGTGATAATGTCGGTTTGCTTGACGTGCAAGCGGAGTGTGTCGTTCTCCAACTTGTTGAAGTCGAGCAACTGGTTGACGAGTCTCAGCATTCTATCTACGCTTCGGTTGATGATGTTCAGTAGCAACTTGTCGTGCTTGTTGATGCTTTCACTTTCGCAGAGTTGTTCCACAGGTCCCGAAATCATGGTGAGTGGTGTCCGGAACTCATGCGAGATGTTAGCGAAGAAACTCATGTTCATCTTGTTGATGCGCTGTTCTTGCTCCTTCTCATCCTTAGCCTTTTGAACCATGTTCTTCTCGATGCTGATGCGCATCTTCTGCCGGTAGATTACGAAGCCGACGCACCCCATTATAATAAGGTATAGGCACCAGGCCCACCAAGAGTTCCAAGGCTCAGGGGCGATGCTTACCTGTATGCTTTTTTCGGCGATGGTATTGTCGGAGTTGCTGCCTACCATCTTGACCTTGAAGGTGTAGTTGCCAGCAGGCAGATTAGAGTAGTACGCCTCGTTGTTATTGCCGGCATCAATCCATGTATTATCGAATCCAGCCATTTGGTAGAAGTAATGGATGTGCTTGTAGTCGCTGTAGTCGATGGCAGAAAAGGCGATGCTGAAGCTGTTCTGTTTGTAGCTTAGGTGGATATGGGGTGATTCTTCCATACTCTCCTCGATACATCCATTCTTGTCAGGAAGCATAATCTCATTATGGACCTTGAGTGTTTCGAAAAGCAGACTTATCTGTTGGTTCGTGTTTACGTTTTGTGGATTGAAGATGGTGAGTCCTTGGGTGCCGCCGAAGATGAGTGTTCCATCTGATAGCTTGCACGATGCCCTATCGTAGAATTGGAAGCCTTTCACACCGTCAGCCTCGTTGTAGGTGGTTACCTTTTCTGTTTTTCCATCTATCTTGTTGAGTCCATACAGCGTACTGACCCAAATGTTTCCATCTCTATCTTCCTCGATGCTTGAAATGTCGGAGCAGGAGATTCCTGCTATGGTGGTCAGCTTGTGGCTCTTTGCGTCATACTTCAAGAGTCCGTTGGTAACTGTACCCAACCAGATGTTGCCCTTGCGGTCTTGATAGTTCTTGGTTGGGATATACACACTTCGCTTGATGCACTTCTTCCAGTCATCCGGATTCACTTTAAACTCTTGGATGTCGAAGTTGTCTCCATTCATTTCGAGGATGGGTTTGTAGAAGGCAGATATGAGCATGTTGCCATTCTGCAAGTGCATGATGCAGGGAATGAAGCACAAAGTGGTAGGGAAGAGTTGTTTTTTGGTCATCTCTCCACTTTGTGCTGAAATGCAGTAGATGTTGACGGATGACGTGGATACCCAGATGTTACCCTTTGCATCTTGGCAGATGTCCATAGGCATGAAGCAAGGGTAGGAGGCTACCTTGTTGAGATTGTTGCCATCGTATTGGTACTTTGCCACATGGTCGCCATTGGCTAGCCATAGATGATTGTTGCTATCCACAAAGATGTTGATGATGGCATTCTTCTTGTTGCCGTTGCTGTAGGAACCCATCGGTATGTCCTTGAGTTGCTGGGTTTGCAAGTCATACATATAGAGTCCGTTCTTCTTGGTAGAAATCCAAAGGTGGTGATTTCTGTCGGCGGCTACAGAGAGTACGGGCTGTTTGCCGATGGCACGTTGAAGGGCAGGCATGCTGTTAAACATATCCTTGTATCTGTAGATGGTTTTTACGCCATCGTCTTCAGAACCGAGCCAAAGGTTGCCCTTGGAGTCGGTTAACATCTTGTTGACTTGCATATCAGGCACTTCGAATGGGAAATTCTTGTCGCTTTGTGGCAGGATGGTTCCCTCTTGGGCATTGAAATAGAGTAATCCGTGCTTGGTGGTGCTGAACAGAAGATTGCCTTTTGCGCCATAGGGATGGATGCAGTTGACCATGTCGTTGGGGATTTGCATGCCTTGCAAGGCTACAGGGAGATGTTGCCATTTCCGGGTGTCCGTATCAAAGAGCTGCATTCCATTGTAGCCAGAGAGGTAGAGCTGATGCCCATCGAGGAGAAAAGAGGTGATGGGATAACTCTGTACAGGGCTTTGGGCGATAAGTTTGAGGTCTCGGGTGCGATACCCCTTGACAGAGTAAGAGGTAACAATCCACATCACATCTTTTCGGTCTATATGGCAAGAGATATGAAAGCAGTTCTTCTCCAGCATTTTGGAGAGCTTGATGATGGCTGTGTTGGTATTTTCGTCATATTGATATATGTCTGTTATCGTGAGGAAGAAGATTCTTCCCTCCTTGTCTTCTAGGATTTTTTCGATGTTCTTGTTAGTGCCATTGATACTTACTCGGTTGAAATTGCCATTGGCCTGGTATAGGCATACACCGTTGACGGTGGCTACCCAGAGTCGGTTGTGGGAGTCACGATAAATGTGGGTAATATGGTTGTCGGGCAATCCCAGTGAATCGTCCACGCAGTAGTATTGGTGATACTGGTTGCCATCATACTTGTTGAGACCACGGAAGGTACCTATCCAGATTTGTCCGTATTTGTCTTCGCAGATGCTCATCATCTTTTGGTTGGAGATATGGTCAGACAGGACGAGGTTTTTCTCGGGTGAAGAGACTACGGGGATGTCTTTTTGTTCCTGGCAAGCAGTCAGAAGAAGGGTTGCCAAGAGAATGAGTGCGTTATAAAATATCTTTGTTCGTTTCATAATCGATGGTTTGGATAATGATTGCAAAAGTACTATAAAACCTTGATATATACAAAGATTATAAGGCTTTTTAAACAAATAAGCAAGTTTTTGAACATATAGAAAACCCCATTTTGAACAAAAACGTAACACAAGAAAACAAGTTAGAAAAAGGTGTATGATAAAAAGTACTACCTTTGCAGCCGTAAACAATTAACAGATTTACAAGAATAAAAGCTTAACTAATAAAGTATTATCTTAATGAGAAAAATCTATGAGAAAAATGAATGATTACAGAAGGTTCCTAACCTTCGTGTTCTTATTGATGATTTCCGGTTCTGCTGCCTTGGCGCAGGAACTGATGAAAGTCGCTGGTCTCGTAGTTGACCAAAATGCCGACCCTTTGATTGGTGTTACCGTGCGTGTGCAGGGAGACAACAAGGGTGGTACTGTAACTGATATGGATGGTAACTTTACGATCCAGGTGCAAAAAGGTAAGACCCTTGTCTTCTCTTATCTTGGCTATAAGAATAAAGTGGTTTTAGCTAACTCTTCCAGACTCAAGATTACATTAAATGAAGACAACAAGGTACTCGACGATGTGGTGGTTGTAGGCTATGGCGTTCAGAAGAAGAGTTCTGTAACAGGCGCCATCTCTCAGGTGAAGAAAGAAGATATGGAAAATCGTACCATCACCAATGCCAAGTCTGCTCTTCAGGGTAAGACCGCAGGTGTACAGATTGTCTCTTCTTCTGCTCGTCCGGGTGCATCACCAACCGTTCGTATCCGTGGTTTCTCTTCCAATGGTTCTTCCGATCCTCTCTATGTAGTAGATGGTGTGCGCCTAGGCGATATTAGTGGTATCGATCCTAATGACATAGCATCTATGGAAGTGTTGAAGGATGCCGCTTCTGCTGCCATATATGGTGCAGAGGCTGGTAATGGCGTAGTTCTCATTACTACGAAGAAGGGTACTGTGGGTAGTGGAAAGATAACATATGATTTCCAATATGCCATCGAATCGCTTGCTAAAAAGCCTAAGTTGCTCAATGCCGAAGAATATATCCAATATATGAAAGAAGGTAAGACCTTTACCGAGGATTATCTCTTGAAGAATTGGGATGGTACAACCAATACCTCCTGGGTAGATGCCATCTATGGCAAGGGTAAGATGCAGAAGCACAATCTGGGCTTTACGGGTGGTAACCAAAATGGCAACTACTATCTTTCGCTTACTTATCTTGACAATGATGGTATGGTAAGAGGTAATAATGATCTCTATCGTCGTCTCACCGCTACCATCAATGCTGAATATCAGATCAAGCCATGGTTGAAGGTGGGTACTACTAACCAGATTGAAAAATATAACGCCCGTTCTGTTTCAGAGGGTTCTGAGTATGGTTCTATGATGGCAGCTGTGCTTTCTATGGATCCATTGACCCCCGTTGCATACGAGGGTGGAAACTTGCCTGCTCATGTTGCTAGTGCCTTGGCAAGCGGAAAGCATCTCTTGACCAATGCGGCTGGTAACTACTATGGTGTGTCTGCTTTCTATGCAGGTGAGCAGTTCAACCCATTCGTGATGCGTGACAATGGCATATCTCGCAACAGTGGATTCAATGTGAATGGTTCCATTTATGCAGATTTCAAGCCTATCAAGGATCTTGTGATTACTTCTCGCTTTGGTTACCGTTTGTCGGGTACTCGCAGTTCTTCCACTTCACTTCCTTTCTATGGAAATGCAACGCAAAGCCGTGATTATGTAGATCAGAGTGCATCTTCTTCTACCTCTATCTATTATCAATGGGAAAACTTTGCCAACTATATGAAGAAGTTTGGTGACCATACCGTGAATGCCATGGTTGGTATTTCTTTCCAGGAATCTACCTACGATTACGTGCAGGGTGGTTTGCAGGCTAATGGTGAAGACGCTGTCAAGAAAAACAATCCATTGTTCTACTATCTGAATTTCGCATCCGCTTCTGCTACCAAGTCTGTAGGTGGTGAGAAAACTCGCTCAGCCAAGTATTCTTACTTTGGTCGTTTGAGTTACGATTATAAGAACCGTTATTATCTGCAGGCTTCCCTCCGTGCAGATGCTGCCGACTTATCTAAGCTTCCAGCTACCAATCGTTGGGGATATTTCCCAGCTGTGTCTGGAGGTTGGACCATTTCTGAGGAAAAGTTCTTCGAGCCTTTAAGAGATGTTGTGGCTAGTTTGAAATTGCGTGCCAGCTGGGGTCAGAATGGTAGCTTGGCTTCCTTGGGTGGCTATGCCTACAGCACCGATATGGCGCAGGGTAGCTTTTATCCGTTAGTTCCTGGTAATAATTATACAACGTCTGTTAGTCCATCTAGTATGGGTAACGATAAACTGAAGTGGGAAACATCAGAGCAGACCGACTTGGGTATTGATGCGCTCCTCTTTGCTGGCAGAATGAACTTCAGCATGGACTATTTCGTGAAGAAGACCAAGGACTTGCTTGTGGGTGGTACCACTCCATCTTTGGTTATCGGCGGCACTACATCTCCTATCAATGCTGGTAACGTAAGCAACAAGGGATTCGAGTTTGAACTCGGTTGGAGAGACAACATCGGTGATTTCAGCTACAGTGTACGTGGCAACCTTGCTACCTTGAAGAACGAGGTTACTTATCTCGACCCATCCTTGACTCGTTTGCAGGGTACTACCTTTATGAATGTGCCTCTCACATACTTCGAGAAGGGCTATCCTGTGTATTACTTCCGTGGCTATCAGTTTACAGGTATAGACCCAAAGACGGGCGATCCAACTTTTGCCGACCTGAACGATAGTGGTGATCTGACCGATGATGACAAGATGGACTTGGGTAGTGCCATTCCAAACTTCACCTATGGTATCACCTTGACCGCAGCTTACAAAGGTTTCGACTTGGCAGTATTTGGTTCTGGTGCATCAGGCAACAAGATATTCAACTGTATCAACCGTACCGACTTCCCTATGGTCAACAAGATGAAGGAACTCTTCTATGACGACCGTTGGACGGAGAGCAATCCTAATGGTAGCAAGCCACGTGCTGGTGCCAACAATATGGACAAGTATGCTACATCCAGCGCAATGGTATATGATGGATCTTATTTCAAGATTAAGCAGATTCAGTTGGGCTACACTTTACCGAAGACTCTTCTCAAGAAGGTAGCAATCAGCAACTTGCGCCTCTATATGTCTCTCGATGACTTCTTCACCATCACCAAGTACCCAGGCTTCGACCCTGAGGTTTCTACCAATAGTGTAGTGGGTATGGGTATCGACAAGGGCGGTTATCCAACCTCAAGGAAGGTAGTAATGGGCTTCAACTTGGAGTTCTAAGGTCTTGAGGGTTCATATAACTAACACTATACATATTCTATATATAATAACATTAGGAAATTATGAAAAAGAATATCATATATAGTCTGCTTCTCGTTGTGGCAGTGTTGTTTGCCGGTTGTGAAGACAGACTCGATATAGCAAAGCATGGCAATATGGGTGGTCAGGATGATTTCTACAAGACCAATGAGCAGACCGAGCAGGCGGTGGCTGCCATGTATAGCCGTGTGAAGGGATTGTATTATACTTGGTTCTTTACCAAGAATATGCTTTCGGATGATGCTTGGTGTGGCGGTGGTAGTCGTGGCGACAACAACTCATACGAGCAGTTGAATGAATATACCTTCGATTCTAGCAACGGCAATGTCGAGGGTCTGTTCTCGGGGCTCTATGGTGTCATCTATCAGTCAAACCTCATCATAGAGAAGGTGGCTAATGATACGGAAGTCAAGAAGCGTGCCATAGCCGAGGCTTATTTCTTCCGTGCTTGGGCTAACTTCGAGCTGGTTACCCTTTGGGGTACAGCTCCATTGGTAGATCATCTCTTGGCTACAGATGAGTACCGTCGGCCAAACAGTACTCCAGAGGCACTTTGGGCTGTTGTGGAGGCAGACTTGAAAGAGGCTATCGGCATGAATGCCTTGCCTTCCAAGAAGAACAAGGACGATCAGGAGACAGGTATGCGTGTTACCCAGGAAGTGGCAAAGGCTTATTTGGGCAAGGCTTATCTCTTCCAGAAAAAGTATAAGGAGGCTGCATCCGTACTCAATGAGGTGGTGGATTCCAAGAAGTACGACCTCTTCCGTGGCGACTATGACATGCAGTTTCATGCTGTCAACAACAACAACTGTGAGTCTATGCTCGAATTGCAGTGGCGTAATGACCAGGAGCAGACTTGGTCCCAGATGGACATGACCTTCCTGATGCAAGGATGGCGTACTGGCAATATGACGCTCAAAGGCAAGGCTGCCGACGAAGTGGCTCAGGGAACCTACGGCTTCTTGAATCCTCGCAAGTCTCTCTATGATGCATTTGTAAAAGCAGAGGGCAAGAATGGATATCGTTTGCAGAAGACCCTGCTCAATAGTGATCAGATGACAGCATACGGTGTGAAGTTGAATCCTGGTCAGAACATCTATGGATGTGAAGGATATCTCTTCTTCAAGAACCGCGTATTGAAGAGTGACAACATCATGGATGCCTCCTACTTCCAGGGATTTCAATATACCGACCGAAAGATTATGCGTTATGCCGAAGTTCTCCTCCTGGCTGCCGAGGCCAACTTACAGGCTGGTCAGCCAGACAAGGCTCTCTATGACATCAACCAGATTCGTGAACGTGCCAAGGAGACTCCTTTGACTAGCGTTACCTTAGACGACATCAAGACAGAGAAGCGCTTGGAACTTTGTCTGGAAAGTACCCGATTCCAGGACTTGGTACGTTGGGGTGATGCCAAGAAAGCCTTGGGTTCACAGGGTAAGGAAATTCCTAACTACTCTTCCAAGGGCGTAAGTTGGGATTTCTCCAATTCTACTTTCGGATTCCAAGACAAGCACATGTTGCTTCCTATTCCTTTGAAGGAAAGAGAATTGAATCCTAATATCCAGCAGAATACGGGATGGTAATCTTCTAATTAACTGATATTTAAATGATATTGATATGAAAAAATATATAGGTTCAATATTAAGTCTGTTTATTGCAGGGCTGTGTTTCACAGCCTGCGATAACGATGCTCTTGATGGTATGCAGGGAGTATATGCAAATATGCAGAATTACACATCGCAAGAGGCTACCGTGCAGCCTACCACTAAGTTAAAGAAAGGCGTGAAGGCACTCAATGTAGATATAAAAGATGTAAAGGGAACTGCCATTCAGATTAGTTTTGGTAGTACCGAGTGGATTCTTCCCGCTGCCTCTTATACCGTAGCAGAGACCGTGGCTAACAAAACTTGTGTGGTCAAGGTGAATGGTGAGGCAATGAAGAGTGGTGACATCGACGTATCTCTTATCGGGGGCAAGTATTACTTGAACGGTTTGTTTGCCAATGCCGCCGGTCAGCGAGTGAAGTTGAATTATGTAGGAGAGCTTGCCTTCGTTGTGGGACAGGATGACCCAGAGGCATCGGGCTATACTCTTACTATCGCTCCAACTCAGATTGTCGATTGGTCAACGGGTGCTCCTGTCGTGAATCCTAATGCTACCAAGTATATCATCTCTATCAAAAATCCAGAAGGTCAGCCTGCTGCTTATCTGGAAGCCGTGAATGCCAATCAGCTCGGTCATACAGACTTGGCTGGTGAATATACCATTCAAGGGAATGCTTCAGAGCCTTGGTTGATGGGCAATGGTTATGCTTTCCCTCAATACGGTGCCATAGGTGGTAGTTACTTCGTGGATGAGGCTGGTGTCGCACAATACATCACGGCAGGTAAGATCATCATCTCTACCGTTAAGGATGCAGAGGGACAAGACTTATTCTCATTCGAGGGCGCTGACCTTGAAACCCAGAGCGGTGTAGATGGAGCGGCTGGTAAAGGATCATTTAAGATTAAGTTTGCTGCCATCGCCAAGTAAAGCTTTGAATAGGAAGGTAGATACCTTTAATCAAGCAATAGTTTTTGAATAATCAACAGTTGTTGAAAAAGATAATAGAGTTTGAGTAATTAATATAAAAAGTAAAACGTTATATCCAATGAAAAGATTTTCGATATTAGCAATAACATTGTGTGCGATTTGTGGATCTGCCTTCGGACAACAAGCCTTGTTCGGAGGACAGATGCCTCTATCTCCTGAGATTCATGCAGACAAGACCGTTACTTTCCGCTGCATGGCACCAGAGGCACATAAAGTACAGATAACAGGTGACTTCTTGCCAACCAAGAAAGTTGATACCCCGATGGGTAAGTATGATATGCCTGGAGTAGCCGATTTGAAGAAGGATGAGAAGGGTGTGTGGTCATTTACAACCACTGCTCCTTTGGCACCAGAGCTTTATAGCTATACAATGATGGTGGATGGCGCCAGTGTTACCGACCATCTCAACGTCTATACCGTGCGTGACATCGCCAACGTTTCCAACTATTTCTTGATAGGTGGGGGAAAGGCAGATCTCTACAAGGTCAACAAGGTAGCGCATGGAACCGTATCAAAGGTCTGGTATGATGATGCCAAAGCTGGCCTTACTCGTCGTATGACAGTATATACTCCTGCAGGTTATGAGACCAGCAAGCAGAAATATCCTGTGCTTTATCTCTTGCATGGCATCGGTGGCGACGAGGAAGCGTGGATGGATTTGGGACGTGCTTCGCAAATTCTCGATAACCTCATTGCGCAAGGCAAGGCGAAGCCAATGATCGTTGTCATGACCAATGGCAATATCTCTCAGGAGGCAGCTCCAGGACAGACTTCGGATAATCTGATAGTCCCTACATTGGGATTGCCTAAGACCATGGAGGGCTCTTTCGAGGTATCTTTCCCTGGGGTAGTAAAGTTCATAGATAGTCGCTATCGTACCATCTCCAGTGCTCAAGGTCGTGCCATAGCAGGTCTTTCGATGGGTGGTTTTCACTCGCTCTATATTTCTATCAACAATCCTAAAACCTTTGGTTATGTAGGTTTATTCTCCGCAGCCATCGGCAAGGAACAGAGGAGCGATGGAGCCAATGAGTATATCTACGACAATTTCGACAAGAAGTTGGCAGACTTGTTTGCCGCCAAGCCAAAGCTCTTCTGGATAGGCATCGGTAATTCCGATTTTCTCTACAGGGACAACAACGCTTTTCGAAAGAAACTGGATAGCAAGGGATACAAATATACCTATATGGAAACTGATGGGGGACATATTTGGCGAAATTGGAGAATCTATCTCACTGAATTTGCCCAAAAAATATTCGAATAATTAGCTGGAAGGTCTTCTAAATCTTAGGAGACCTTCTATAGAATGAGACTAACAATTATTAAAATTAGATAACAATGAAGAAAATTACATTCTTGGCAACTGCCTTGCTGATGAGTCTTGGCAGTTTTGCCCAACAGGCTTTGTTTGACAATGCTCCTGTTATCTCACCCGAGGTGAATGCCAACCATACCGTAACATTCCGCTTGAAGGCTCCTAATGCCCAAAAGGTGCAGGTTACTGGTGATTTCCTGGCACCGAAAACCATTGATACACCATTGGGAAAGTATGATGCTCCTGGAGTAGCTGATATGACAAAAGATGAAAAGGGTGTTTGGACTTTTACCAGCCAATTGCTTTCCCCTGAGTTGTATTCTTACAATTTTCTTTTGGATGGAGTGAAGATCGTTGACCCGGGAAGCGTGTATATCACTCGTGATATTACCTCAGAAACCAATATATTCATTCTTTCAGACAAGAAAGGTGATTGTGGTGACCTCTATACCGTTAACGAAGTGCCTCACGGAAATGTGTCTAAGGTGTGGTATGATAGTCCTACACTCAAGATGCAGCGTCGTATGACGGTCTATACTCCAGCAGGTTATGACAAAGGCAAGAATTACCCTGTACTCTATCTGCTCCATGGCGCTGGTGGCGATGAGGATGCTTGGACTACTTTAGGTCGTGCACAGCATATTCTTGATAATTTGATTGCCACAGGTAAGGCTAAGCCTATGGTCGTGGTGATGACCAATGGCAATCCTAATTGCCAGGCTGCTCCAGGTGAGTGGTCGGCAGGTCAATACATTCCTTCTTTCTATGGCTATCAAGGTGCCAAGCCAGCTGCCACCATGGATGAGAGTTTCCCTGATGTGATGAATTATGTGGAGAACCATTACAAGGTTGCTAAGGACAAGGCTCATCGTGCCATCTGTGGACTCTCTATGGGAGGTGGTCATTCTTTCGATATCTCTCGTCGTTTCCCTACCAAGTTTGATTACATCGGGCTCTTCTCTGCAGGTTTGCATGTGAGTACTACTGGCGATTTCCGTAATGACTTCTACAAGCAGTTGCAGGGGAATGAGGAGGCTAAGACACAGTTGGCTACTCTGTTTAAGAACAAGCCAAAGTTATATTGGATTGGTATGGGCAAGACCGATTTCCTCTACAAGAGCAGTGCAGACTTGCGTCGCTACTTCGATGAGAAGGGGTATAAATATACCTATTTGGAGACGGAGGGTGGACACATCTGGCGTAATTGGCGTGTGTATCTTACAGAGTTCGCACAGAAGATTTTCAAATGATAAAATAAGTTTTTCAAGTAATAGCTTAATAAAATATTTTTTTTAAAACAAGATATAGACAATGATAAAACAATTATTAGTTTCTTCATGTGTGCTTTTTTCTGCGACTTTCGTAGTGCAAGCACAGAATCCGAAGTTGGGTGTGTCTCCTATTCAGGATGTCATCAATGCGATGACTCTCGATGAGAAGATTCAGTTGGTAGTAGGTTCTACGGGTAAGTATGAGAGCCAGATGGAGGCTACCATTGGTAACCAAGGTCAGTTGGTACAGGGTGCCGCAGGTCAGGTGAATGGTATTCAGCGTCTGGGCATTCCTGCTACGGTTGTAGCCGATGGTCCTGCTGGTCTTCGCATCGACCCTAAGCGCAAGAATACCGACAAGACGTTCTATTGTACCCACTTCCCTGTGGCTACTGTGATGAGCTCTACCTGGAACAAAGACTTGGTGTATTCCGTAGGTACCTCTATGGGAGACGAGGTGAAGCATTATGGCGTAGATGTCTTGTTGGCACCTGCTACCAATATTATGCGTAATCCTCTTTGTGGTCGTAACTTTGAGTATTATTCAGAAGACCCATTGTTGGCTGGTACCATTTGTGCTGCTATGGTGAATGGTATCGAGAGCAACGATGTCGGTACTTCGTTGAAGCACTTCGCACTGAACAACCAGGAGACCAATCGTACTCGTAACAATGTTATCGGTAATCCACGTACTTTCCGTGAGATTTACTTGAAACCTTTCGAAATCGTTATCAAGGAGGCTCAGCCTTGGACAGTGATGACTTCTTACAATCTCATCAATGGTACGATGTCTAGCGAGCGTTGTGACTTGATAACAGAGATTCTTCGCCATGAGTGGGGATTCAAGGGTATGGTGATGACTGACTGGTTTGGTGGTCTTAGCGCAGCTGCCCAGATGGAAGCGGGTAACGACCTGTTGATGCCAGGTAAGGCAGACCAGGTGAAGGAGATTCGCAAGGCTGTGCTCAATGGTCGCTTGTCGATGGAAATCCTCGACCGCAATGTACGCCATATCTTGGAGTATATCATGCAGACTCCTCGTTTCAAGCAGTATGTTGCCGACAACAACCCTGATTTGAAGGGACATGCTTTGGTGGCTCGCAATGCCGCTACCGAGGGAATGGTGTTATTGAAGAATAACAAGAATGTATTGCCACTCGTTCAGAAGATTAAGAACATAGCTCTCTTCGGCAATACTTCTTATGATTTCATAGCTGGTGGTACTGGTTCTGGCAATGTTAACCATGCTTATGTGGTAAGTTTGTTGGATGGCTTGAAGAATGCTGGTTATCAGGTGGATGACGATATCCGTAAGTCATACATAGAGTATGCTCCAAAGGCAAAGGCGAACTTGCCAAAGCCAAAGAATCCTTTGGAGGCTTTCTTGCCTGGTCACTTCATCCCTGAGATGAGCCTTGCTGAATTGAATATGTCTGCTGCCGTCAAAAACAACGATATGGCAATCATCACTATTGGTAAGTCGTCTGGTGAGTTCTTGGATCGAAAGATTTCTGATAGCTTCAATCTCACCAAGGAGGAGAAGGATATGATTTCTGGCGTTTGCAACGCTTTCCATAAGGCAGGTAAGAAGGTGGTTGTCATCTTGAATGTTTGTGGCGTTGTTGAGACCAAGAGTTGGATTGGTGGTCCTGATGCTGTATTGTTGTCTTGGTTGCCTGGTCAGGAGGGTGGTAACTGTGTTGCTGACATCTTGGCGGGTAAGGAGAATCCTTCTGGTCGTCTTCCTATGACATGGCCTGTAAGTTATAACGATGTTCCTTCTAAGGCTGATTTCCCTAACCCTGAGACTGTCAAGGTTGATGATGTGCTTGGTATGTTTATGGGCAAGGGCATCGGTAGCAAGGGTAATGTGAAGAATGTGGATTACACCGAGTATAATGATGGTGTTTATGTAGGTTATCGTTATTACCAGACTAAGAATGTGCCTGTATCTTTTCCTTTTGGTTATGGTATGAGCTATACTACCTTTAAGTATGGCAAACCTGTGGTAACGAAGGATGCACAGGGCAATATCAAGGTCCTGGTGACAGTGAAGAATGCTGGTAAGGTAGCTGGTAAGGAAGTTGTTCAGGTATATGTGGCAGCTCCTGGCAAGGATATGGATAAACCAACCAGGGAACTTCGTGGTTTCGCCAAGACTAAGAAATTGCAGCCTGGTGAGTCGGAGACAGTTACTATCGACATCCCATACAAGAACCTGGCTTCTTTCAATGAGGTTGATAGTCAGTGGCAGGTTGAGGCTGGTAATTACAAGGTGATGGTGGCAAAGAATGCTGCCGATCTCAAGCCTCTCACTACCGTGATTACTGAGGAAGCTGGTGTAACCGAGAAGGTTCGCCCTTGCTTGCTCAAGGAAGTAAAGTAGCTCTATTAAAGATAAAGCTCAATAACAAAAGAGCTTGATGGTAATAAAGCTTTTAATGATATATAAAAAGAGGATGCGCTATCAACTGACGGCGCACCCTCTTTTTATATTTTATGGATTTTTGTAAGTCTCTGCACGGTTATACTATCCAGAGATGGAATCCCTTTGATTCCAAAGCCTCCTTGATTTCTTTTACGTGTTCCTCGTCGCGAGTCTCCATCGTCAGGCGGAGCACGCAGGCATTCACCTTGTTGCGGTTGGCAGAACGGTCGTGGTGAACACCGGTGATGTTGCCACCCAATCCGGCGATGACAGAGCAGACCTCTACCAATTCGCCCGGTTTGTCATCCAGCTCCATCTCGATGGTACAGAGACGGCCGCTCTTGGCAAGACCACGGGTGATGACGCGGTTCAGGATGGTTACGTCGATGTTACCGCCGCTTACCACGCAGATGGTTTTCTTGCCCTTCACCGGAACCTTGTTGTACATTACGGCTGCCACGCTGGCCGCACCGGCGCCTTCGGCTACCATCTTCTCGCTCTCTATGAGTTTCAGGATGGCTGCACAGATCTCATCCTCGCTCACGGTTACGATTTCGTCTACATAGTTGGAGCAAGTTTCAAAGGTAATCTTGCCCGGTTCCTTTACGGCAATACCATCGGCTACGGTTGCTACAGAAGGCAACTTCTCCTGTTTATGGTCGTGCAGACTCTGAACCATACTTGCGGCTCCTTCTGCCTGAACACCATATACCTTGACGTTAGGATTCAGCGACTTGATGGCAAAGGCTACACCAGAGATAAGTCCGCCGCCACCTACAGGAACGACGACAGCTTCTACATCTGGCAACTGGTCGAGAATCTCCAGACCGATGGTGCCCTGACCTGCAATGACGTTCTCATCATCGAAAGGGTGAACGAAGGTGTAGCCATGCTCATCTTTCAGTTCCAACGCCTTCTGGTAGGCATCATCGTAAACGCCAGGTACTAGACAGACTTCAGCACCCAGTCGCTTGGTGGCTTCTACCTTAGAGATAGGAGCACCTTCAGGCAGACAGATGAGGCTCTTGACGCCCATGGCTGTAGCTCCCAGCGCTACACCCTGTGCATGGTTGCCCGCAGAACAGGCTATCACACCCTTCGCCTTTTCTTCATCGGTGAGTTGTGAAATCTTATAGTAAGCACCACGAATCTTGAACGAACCGGTCTTCTGCAGGCACTCTGGTTTCAAATAAACATCACTCTCTGGGTTGATTCTTGGCGTGTGAACCAACTCAGTCTTTCTTATTACCTTGCTCAGCACGAAGCGAGCCTTATAGAAATTGTCAAGTTGTAACATAACTGTTGATATGTGTATAGTTTATTTCGTGCAAAGTTACTATTATTTGAAGGAAATACAAAATAATTCGGTTTAATTTTTGTTTATTCGATAATATTGCTTAACTTTGCATAAGATAAGCTGCACTCGGCAATTTGAAAGCAAGCTTTCATTGCGCTCATTTGCATTATCTTTGCGGCATATTGGTCTGATGAAGGACAATATGAACTTTGTTTTGTGTTACATTTTCTTTGGCTTTCGTTCCATTTTCACGATTCGTGAACAAATAATCACAAAGAGATGCAGTCATTCTTCTCTTTTTTTGTAATTTTGCCGGTGGAATTAAGCATAAAAACATAGTAACAAATAAACTATTTACTTTTATCTGGAAATGAAGAAAAACGTTTTAGCAGTAGCGCTGGCATTGATGTCGAGCATCGGTGCATACGCAGAGAAGAATACTGTCAGCTCTCCTGATGGTAAGTTGAATGTCGTGGTAGAAGACCACGATGGCAAACTCTATTATTCCATCAGCTATGCAGGCAAACAGATGATGGATGAATCTCAACTCGGTCTGTTGGCTAATGTAGGCGATTTCAGTCAGGGATTGACCTATCAGGGCAAGAAAGAGGCGAAGGTAGAGAAGAGTTATGACCTCCGAACCGCCAAGTTTTCGCATGTAGATTATCATGCCAACCAGCTTCATGTAACATACATCAATGGCAAGAAACAGCCGATGACCGTTACCTTTAATGTAAGCAACAATGATGTGGCATTCCGTTATACTTTTGATCAACTGAAGGCTCAGCATATCATCGTAAACGAGGAGAAGACTGCCTTCAATCTTCCTAAGGTAACCACCACTTACCTCTGTCCACAGTCGGATCCGCTCATCGGTTTTGCCCGAACCAAACCAAGTTATGAGGAAGATTACAAGGTGGATCAGCCTCTTACTGCCAAATCGGGTTATGGCCATGGCTATACTTTCCCTTGTCTCTTCAAGGTAGGTGGCGATGGTTGGGTTTTGGTTAGCGAGACGGGTACTCACGGCAACTATCCGGGTTGTCACATCAGCGATTACGATGCAGCAAAGGGTTATCAGGTAGCCTTCCCTATGGAGAAAGAGGCTGATGGCATCGGGTCTACATCGGGCACCTTTATTCTTCCGGGTTCTACTCCTTGGCGCACCATTACCGTGGGCTCTGATTTGAAGCCATTGGTAGAGACCACCATTCCATACGATGTGGTGGAGCCAAGATTCGAGGCTTCCCAGAAATACGGAACAGGCAAGTATGCCTGGAGCTGGCTCATCTGGCAGGATGGATCCTGCAACTATAACGACCAAAAGCAGTTCATCGACCTGGCTGCTACCATGGGTTACGAATATGTGCTGGTTGATGCACTCTGGGATACCCAGATTGGTAGAGACAAGATAGCAGAGTTGAGCAAGTATGCGCAGAGCAAGAATGTGAGTCTGATGCTTTGGTATAACTCTAATGGTGTGGCAAACGATGCACCTCAGGGACCTCGTGGCATCATGGATAACATCGTGGCAAGAAAGAAGGAAATGGCTTGGATGAAGAGCATCGGCATCAAGGGTATCAAGGTAGATTTCTTTGGTGGCGACAAGCAGCACACCATGCAGCAGTATGAGGATATCCTCAGCGATGCCAATGATTACGGCATTCAGGTTATCTTCCATGGCTGTACCCTGCCAAGAGGTTGGGAGCGCATGTATCCTAATTATGTTTCCAGCGAGGCAGTCCTGGCTTCTGAGAATGTATTCTTCTCTGATTATCATGCCAAGCAGGAGGCTTTCGAACTGACCATGCATCCTTTCTGCCGCAACGCCGTGGGAGCGATGGATTGGGGTGGTACCATTATGAACAAGTATCTCTCCAAGGATAACAAGAGTCGTCATCGCCGTTATACTACTGATGTTTTCGAGATGGCTTCGGCTATCATGAACCAGGCAGCCATCCAATGTATCGCCATCTATCCGAACAATCTCTCAGAGCTTCCTCAGCACGAGATTGATTTCCTGAAGAGCGTTCCTGCAACCTGGGATGAGACCAAATTCATCGCCGGTTATCCTGGAAAATATGCGGTTGTTGCCCGTCGTCATGGTGATAAATGGTATGTGGCTGGTTTGAACGGTACTGACCAGGTGATGAAGCTTACCCTGAATCTGCCAATGCTTGCCGGCAAGAGCGTTACCTATTATTATGAAACAGCCAGCAAGGATAGGAAGGCACTCTGGCCTGTTTCTCAGATGAAGACCGTAAAGGTGGATAAGAAGGGAAACCTGAAGGTTGTCATGCAGCCTAAGGGTGGACTGATTGTTGAAAAGTAAAAAGGTAAAAAAGTAAAAAGGTAAAAAAGTAAAAAAGTAAAAAGGTAAAAAAGCCTAGCGGGGTATAATCTCCCTAGTTTCTTTTTACCTTTTTACTTTTTTACCTTTTTACTTTTAAAAAGCCTTTTTACAGAAATGTTCCAAAGCAGCAGCTATGCCATCTTCTTCATTGGAAAGCGTGATGTAGTCGGCTTCGGCTCTAACCTCTGGTGCTGCATTCTGCATGGCTACACCCATGCCTGCCAGTTTCAGCATGCTCAAGTCGTTGTAGCCATCTCCGAAAGCAATCATATCGGCTGGGGTGAGATTGATTTTCGACAGAAGGCGGAGCAGGGACTTTGCCTTGTCGATGCCTTTAGGAACCAGTTCCAGGAAGAATGGGGCTGAACGGAAGATGTCCATCCTGTCGCCCAGAATCTCAGAAAGCTCGTTTTCTGCCTTGAGCATATCTGCCGGGTCGCCTGTCATGAGGAGCTTGGTTGGATGAGGCTCCAGGGCTTCGAACAGGTTTCCTACCTTTCGGATGTTCATCTTGTTGATACGCGATTCTTCCTTCACATACTGGTCGTCGGGCATCTCGGTGATAATCTCGTTGCCGGCATATCCCAGCAGGGCATGATTCTTCTCCTTCGCGTACCTATATAATATAGGTATCACTTCATCAGGCAGGAACTGGGCGAAGAGTTTTTCGCCAGTCTTGGCATTTACGATGTTTCCGCCATTGTAGGATAGGATATAGCCGCCTCGCTTATCCAGTTCCAGACATTCCGCCACTGGTTCGATGCCGTAGGTAGGTCTGCCTGAAGCAAGGATGATAACAACACCCTCGGCTTCTGCCTGGAGCAGCGCTTCGCGGGTTTTCGGGGTAACCACCTTGTCGTGGTTGGTCAGGGTGCCATCCAGATCAAGGGCGATGGCACGGTATGGAAGATGATTCATATTTGATATATTATTGTATTTCTAATTTGTCTGCAAAGGTAAGATAAAAAAACGATTGTAACAAGAAATAGCGTTAAATATGATATAAATATAGGTGTTTGATAGGTTTTTAACCGATAATTACCTGTTTTTGTTGTTTATTATACACTATAGTCGGAAAGTTTTCTTATCTTTGCAACTGAAAAGACAAACAATAATATAAATTAAATAAAACCTATTCGACAATGAAGAGATTAATTTCAGCAGTATTGCTTTCGGCAGCCGTAGTTGTGCCAACCATGGCGAAGAATGCAAAGACATTGGGCAATGGTTATCCATTTACTCAGGTTCCTTTCACCAGTGTGAAGATTTCACAGAATACTTTCTGGGGTGCCCGTCTGAAGGCTGCCCGAGAGGTAACCGTGCCATTGGCTTTCAGCAAGTGTGAGAGCGAGCACCGTTACAAGAACTTCGAGATGGCTGCCTATACTTTGCAGCATCCTAACCACCCGGGATTGAACACCAAGGAGTGGGATGTAAGCAAGTTCATGGGATTCTCTTTCGATGATACTGATGTTTATAAGACCATCGAAGGTGCCAGCTACATCCTCCAGACTTATCCGAACAAGAAGTTGAAGGCTTATATCGACAGCGTGCTCGATGTAGTAGCTGCTGCTCAGGAGCCAGATGGCTATCTCTATACCGCCCGTACCATCAACCCAAAGCATCCACACCAGTGGTCGGGAAATAAGCGTTGGGTCAAGGACGAGGAGGCGAGCCACGAGCTTTACAACCTTGGTCACATGGTAGATGCAGCCTGCGCTCACTATCAGGCTACCGGAAGCACCAAGTTCCTGAATATCGCCAAGCGTTATGCTGATTGTGTGGTAAAGGAGGTTGGACCTAAACCAGGACAGACTACCATCGTTCCAGGACATCAGATTGCAGAGATGGCTTTGGCTCGTCTCTATACCCTGACCGGTGAGAAGAAGTATCTGGATGAGGCTAAGTATCTGCTCGACTATCGTGGCAAGACCCATATCCGCAACCCATATTCTCAGAGCCAGGCTCCTATCCTGGAGCAGAAGGAGGCAGTGGGTCATGCGGTTCGTGCCGGATATATGTATGCCGGTATCGCCGATGTGGCTGCCCTGACCAAGGATTCTGCCTATATGAAGGTAATCGACCGCATTTTTGAAAATATCGTTGGCAAGAAGTACTATCTTACGGGTGGTGTAGGTGCCCGCCATGCCGGTGAGGCATTCGGTGATAACTATGAGTTGCCAAACATGACTGCCTACAACGAGACCTGTGCAGCCATCTCTATGGTTTACCTCTTCGAACGTATGTTCCTGCTTCACGGCGAGAGCAAGTATATCGACTGCATGGAGCGTACCTTATATAATGGTGTCATCTCGGGCATGAGCATGGATGGAGGCAGATTCTTCTATCCTAACCCATTGTCAAGCGATGGCAAGTATAAGTTTAATGCCGATGGCAACACCACCCGCCAGCCTTGGTTCGGATGTGCCTGCTGCCCGAGTAACTTGTGCCGCTTCATCCCTTCTGTTCCGGGTTATCTCTATGGCGTGAAGGATAACAATATCTATGTAAATCTCTTTGCCGGCAATACATCTGCCATCAAGGTAAATGGTAAGGATGTGGTTTTGGAGGAGACTACCGAGTATCCTTGGAACGGCGATATCAAGATTGCTGTGAAGAAGAGCAGCGTAAAGAATGCCAACCTCCTGGTCCGTATTCCTGGATGGGTTCGCAACCAGGTGGTGCCTAGCGATCTTTACAAGTATAGCGATGCCGAGAAGCCTGCTTATAGCGTAACCGTGAATGGCAAGGCTGTAGAGGCTGACCTCGATGCCAACAAGGGTTATCTCCCTGTCAAGAACATCAAGAAGGGCGATGTCATCCGCATCCACTTCGATATGCCTGTACGTACTGTGGTTGCTAATGGCAAGGTGGCAGATGATAAGGGTAAGGTTGCCGTAGAGCGTGGACCATTGGTTTATTGCGCTGAGGCTGTGGATAATCAGAACGAACCAGTGCTCCGTGCCGTAATGGCTAAGAAGCCTGCTTTCTCGCTGGTAGATAACTACAGCATCGAGAATACAGAGACCAAGGGCGCTCCTGCCTTCTCTGTCAAGGCTATCCTGACTTCTTCTCAGGTGCTCGACCAGGCTGCTGATGGCACCGTTTCTGTCAAGAACCAGAAGCTCACCCTGATTCCTTACTATGCCTGGAATCATCGTGGTGCCAACCAGATGAATGTCTGGTTCTATCAGAACTTGAATGTATTGGATAAATAATTTAGCCATGCTTCTCACCGCATGCGAATATGATAAGTATCTTGCCATCAAGTAAGATGCCTATATATAATAAGGTATAGGTGAACCCTATATATTTAAGGTATATATCAATTTAATATAGTATTAATAACAACTGACAAACATGAAACAGAGACTATTCGCTACATTGAGTTTGGTAGGGTTGGCTATGGCAACCTTCGGTGCAACCAAATCGAAGGCTGCCATTAAGTCGTTGAATAAGACGACCGTCCAGCAGCCAACTTACACAGAATGGCACGACCTTCAGGTGAATGCCATCAATCGTTTTCCGTTGCACACCAATTTCTTCACCTATCCGGCAGATGACTGGGTTTCTGAGAAAGACGGTAAGATCGTGAGCAAGGATATCCTGCACATGAACAAGACGGAGAGCAAGTATTTCCTTTCGCTCGACGGAACCTGGAAGTTCAACTGGGTGGCTAATGCCGACCAGCGTCCTACCGATTTCTACAAGGAAGATCTTGATGATTCCAAATGGAAGACCATGAATCTGCCTGGCATCTGGGAGATGAACGGATTCGGTGATCCGGAGTATGTAAATATTGGTTTTGCATGGCGTGGACATTTCGACCAGCAGCCACCAGCTGTTCCTACCAAGGATAACCATGTAGGTTCCTACCGCCGTATCATCGACATCCCTGCCAACTGGGATGGCAAGCAGGTTGTAGCTCATTTCGGTAGCGTAACTTCCAATATCTATCTCTATGTAAACGGCAAGTTTGCCGGTTATGCAGAGGATAGCAAGGTGGCTGCCGAGTTTGACATCACTCCTTATCTGAAGAAGGGCAAGAATCTGATTGCCTTCCAGACTTTCCGCTGGTGTGATGGTTCCTGGGATGAGGATCAGGACTTCTGGCGTTTGAGTGGTGTGGCTCGTGAGAGCTATCTCTTTGCCCGCGATGCCAAGTTGCAGCTGGAGGATATCCGTATTACTCCTGACCTTGTAAACAACTACAAGGATGGTGTGCTCAACATCTCTACCAAGGTAAAGGGAACAGGCAAGCTGAACTTCATCCTCTTCGACAAAGAGGGCAAGCAGGTGGCTACAGCTACAGGATTGGCAAAGAATGGAACAGCCAACATTACGATGAACGTAGCTAATCCTCAGAAGTGGAGTGCCGAGACACCTTATTTATATACACTGCAGGTTTCCCTCTCAAGCGCGCTGAAGAATGGCAACATGAAATCAGCAAGCATGACTCCTGTCAAGGTAGGTTTCCGCAAGGTGGAAATCAAGAACAAGCAGTTCCTTGTCAACGGTCAGCCTGTGCTCATCAAGGGTGCCAACCGTCATGAGATGGACCCTGACGGAGGTTACGTATTGAGCATGGAGCGCATGATTCAGGATATCAAGACTATGAAGCGTCTGAATATCAACGCTGTCCGTACTTGCCACTATCCTGACGATCCACGCTGGTACGAACTCTGCGATGAGTATGGTATCTATATGATAGCTGAGGCTAACCAGGAGAGTCACGGTTTCCAGTATGGCGATGATGCTGCTGCCAAGAAACCGATGTTTGCCAAGCAGATTATGGAGCGCAACCAGCACAATGTTTCCATGTACTTCAATCATCCTAGTGTCGTAACCTGGAGTATGGGTAATGAGACTGTGATGGGCGATAACTTCCTGCAGGCTTACAAGTGGATCAAGAGCCAGGACCAGAGCCGTCCGGTTCAGTATGAGCAGGCTCGCAGAGGCAAGGGTACCGATATCTTCTGCCCTATGTACTATCCTGTAAGTGCTTGTGAAAAGTATGCGAAGGACCCTAACAGTCCGATGCCGCTCATCCAGTGCGAGTACAACCATACTATGGGTAACTCAGGCGGTAACTTGAAGGATTACTGGGCTCTGATTCGCAAGTATCCTATCCTCCAGGGTGGTTTCGACTGGGATTTCGTTGACCAGGGCTTGCACCGCAAGGTATTGAAGCCGATGACCATCAAGAATCCTGAGAAGATGAGCAATGAAGAGCTCCGCAAGATAGAATATTGCTATGGTGGCGATTACAACAGTTACGACCCTAGCGACAACAACTTCAACTGCAATGGTATCATCGGTCCAGACCGTCAGCTCAATCCTCATGCCTACGAGGTAGCTTACCAGTATCAGAACATCTGGACTAAGATGGTGAATGCCGAGAAGGGCGAAGTAAGTGTATACAATGAGAACTTCTTCCGCGATTTGAGCAACTATGCCTTGGCTTGGAGCCTGATAGAGGATGGCTTGGAGACTCAGAATGGTACCATCGCTGATATCGATGTAGCTGCCCAGCAGACCAAGAACTTCACCATCCCTTACGACCTTTCTAAGGTAAAGGGCAAGGAGGTATTCCTCAACATCGATTTCCGTCTGAAGAAGGCTGAACCTCTGATGGAGGCTGGTCAGATTGTGGCTTATGCCCAGCTGGCTGTGAAGGAAGGCAAGTGCTGCGGTCATTGTGCAGACAACATGGCTAAGGCTCAGAACGGCAAGAAGGTGAAGGCTAAGCTCATCGACAAGAAGGGCGAGCAGGATATCACCGTCACTACTCCTGATCTGACTGTGAAGGTGAACCGTACCACCGGTCTCATCTCTGAATATACCTATCGTGGTAAGTCGCTCCTCGGCGAGGGCGGTACCCTGAAGCCAAACTTCTGGCGTGCTCCTACCGATAATGATTTCGGTGCAGGTCTGCAGAAGAAGTTCAAGGTTTGGAAGAATCCTGTCATGAACCTGAAGGGCGTAGCTGTTGAAAAGGATAAGAAGGCAAACACCATCAATATCTGTGCGACCTATGAGATGCCAGAGGTGAAGGGTGAACTGGAAATCGATTATCTCATCATGCCTAACACCGGTGCGATGAAGGTAAGCCAGGAGTTCGATGCTGCTGATGATGCCAAGGTTAGCGATCTGTTCCGTTTCGGTATGTTGATGCAGTTGCCATACGATATGGACAAGAGCCAGTATTACGGCCGTGGTCCTATCGAGAACTATTCAGACCGTGAGGACTGCATGCGCATCGGAATCTACAGCGATGATGCCGACAACCAGTACTTCCCATACATCCGTCCACAGGAGAGTGGAACCAAGGGCGATATGCGCTGGTGGAACCAGACCGATGCTTCCGGCTTCGGATTTAAGGTGAAGAGCTGCAAGCCATTCTATGCTTCCGCTATCCACTTCGACACAGAAGAACTGGATGATGGTGATGACAAGGATCAGCGCCACAGTTTCAACCTGAAGAAGTCAAAATTCACCAATCTCTTCCTCGATGCAGAGCATTCTGGTGTAGCTGGTGAGAACTCTTGGGGTGCATGGCCTTTGGAGAAATATCGCCTCCATTATGGCGATAAGAACTTCACTTTCGTGCTCATTCCATTAGATAAATAGTAGAAAAGCAGGGATTTATACGAAAATCCAATATATTTAAACAGAAAATCCACCTCATTCGGGGTGGATTTTTCTATCTTTGCAGAAGATTTACTGCACTCGGCAATTTGAAAGCAAGCTTTCATTGCGCTCGTTTGTGTAATCTTTGCAGCAAATTACTGCACCACCTATATTTAATAAGGTGTAAGTACAGACCTAAAAAATAAAAATAACGAACAATATGAGAAAAGCAAAAATTTTCGCAGCAGCATTGCTGGCGATGTCTTCACTCGGAACTTTCGCACAGCATCAGTTTACTGTTCAGGCTAACAAGCCTGGAGCAGAAATCCAGCCTACCATGTATGGTATCTTTTTCGAGGATATCAACTTCGGTGCCGATGGTGGACTCTATGCAGAGATGGTAGAGAACCGTTCCTTCGAATTCCCACAGCGCCTGATGGGATGGAATACATTCGGAAATGTAACCCTCAGCGACGTAAAACCTGCCTTCGACCGCAATCCTCATTATGTAACACTTGAGAGCGCAGGCGCACGTGAGAAGCAGACTGGTCTTGAGAACCGTGGCTTCTTCGGCATGGGCTTGAAGAAGAATATGAAGTACGATTTCTCTGTTTATGGCCGTCTTCATCTCATCGATGGCAAGCTGGGTAAGATTCGCGTAGAACTCGTCAATTCAAAGAATGATGTCATTGCCAAGCAGGTCATCAACATCACCAATAATAAATGGCAGAAGCTTACTGCTACCCTGACTTCTCCTCAGACCGATCCTAAGGGTTTGATGCGTGTTTATCTGGAGAAGGGTTCCGAGAGCGTAGACCTCGACCATATCTCTCTCTTCCCTGAGGACAACTGGAACGGTCTCCGTGCCGACCTTGTACAGGATCTTGCCGACCTGAAGCCAGGTATCTTCCGTTTCCCTGGCGGATGTATCGTAGAGGGAACTGACCTCGATACCCGTTACGAGTGGAAAAACTCTGTGGGTGCTCCTGAGAACCGTCCTTTGAACGAGAACCGCTGGAGAGATGCCTTCCCACATCGCCTTTTCCCTAACTATTATCAGTCATTGGGTTTGGGCTTCTATGAGTATTTCCTTCTCTCAGAGAAGATTGGTGCCGAGCCATTACCTATTCTCTCTGTAGGTCTGGCTTGCCAGTATCAGAATGATGATAAGGATCCTAATGCGCATGTAGCAGTCAAGGATCTTCAGAGCTATATCAACGATGCACTCGACCTCATCGAGTTTGCCAATGGTCCTGTTACTTCCAAGTGGGGTAAGCTCCGTGCCGACATGGGCCATCCTGCTCCATTCAATCTGAAGCAGATTGGTATCGGTAACGAGCAGTGGGGACCTATGTATCCTGAGCGCTTGCAGAAGTTCTTGGAGCAGATTCATGCCAAGTATCCAAAGATCAAGATCTGCGGTTCATCTGGTCCATCTGCTGATGGAAAGGACTTCGACTACGGTTGGGAGCAGATGCGCAAGTTGGGCGTAGATATGGTGGATGAGCACTACTACAAGAGTCCGGAATGGTTCCGCAGCAATGCCAGCCGTTACGACAAGTACGACCGCAAGGGTCCTAAGGTCTTTGCCGGTGAGTATGCAGCTCATGCCAAGAATGATCCAAACTCTTGGGAGGCAGCCCTTTCTGAGGCAGCTTTCATGACCGGCTTGGAGCGCAATGCCGATGTGGTTTATCAGGCTACCTACGCTCCTCTCTTCGCTCATGTAGAGGGATGGCAGTGGCGTCCAGACCTCATCTGGTTTGATAACCTTTCTTCTGTCCGTTCTGCCAACTACTATGTTCAGCAGCTCTATGGTGAGAACAAGGGTACCAACGTGTTGAAGCTTACCGAAAACGGCAAGGCTGTAGCAGGCGAGAATGGCCTCTATGCCACCGCTTGTTTCGACAAGACAACCAAGAGTTACATCGTGAAGATTGCCAACACCTCTAAGGAGGAGAAGGAAATCAATGTAACTTTCAATGGTTTGAAGAAGTTGAATCCAGGTAAGGTAACTGTTCTTCATGCTGATGATATCCAGGCAGAAAACAAGATCGACAACAAGAACGTGGTAGTTCCTGTTACATCAGATGCACAGGTTAAGGGCAATGTGTTGAACGTGAAGATGAAGCCAAACAGCTTTGTTGTATACCATTTCTAATTGCCGGTCTCCAATCTTCAATAGATCCTTAAGGTACAAATAGATAAGTGGATAATGTGAATCCTTTGCAGCTCTAGCGGTTGCAAGGGATTTTTTTTGATATCAAATAAACCTGAAAAACCAACGTTTAGGCTTTTGCTGGCAACAAACAGGCGCATAGCCTGGAGGATGGAGGTTGTTCATATACATTTTTTTTATAACTTTGCAATCAAGAAATAATAACTTTTTATTAACAGATAAATATTTAATGTATATGAGACGAAAAATTCACAGTTTAACTTTAGTGTTGATTGCATTATTTATGATGTTGTTGTCATTTGCTTCATGCAGCAAATTACAGGATATGCTGAATGAAGGCGATGATGGTGATGATGATGGCGGTGAGAAGCCGGAACTTGTAGAAGGTAGAATGGAAGACTTGTCTCTTTCGGGTATTGTAAGAGATGTAAACGGAACTCCGCTTGAAGGGGTGAGCATCGTTAGCGGTTCTTCTGTAGCTACTACAAATGCTGACGGTTTCTTTGAGTTTGATAAGATTCAGATAGTGAATGTTCTGAATGACAGGTCGGTAGTTCGGTTTAGTAAGGCGGGCTATTTTGATGTAGTGCGTTCGGGAACTTCGGCTGATGGAGAGAGTTGGGAGGTTGTGATGTGTCAGAAAAAGAACAATGACTTTACCAGTATCAAGAGTTATTCTTCTTCTTCATCCCAGACACTCCAGGCTGGCGAGATGAAGATTGAAATGCCGCAAGATGGATATAAGGTAGATGGCACTGGTGCCAGCTATTCGGGTAAGGTGAATACAGAAATGGTGTATTTGGATCCTAACAATGAGAAATTCTCAGAGATGATGCCTGGTGGAGATTTGGTTGCAGTCCGTACAGACAACTCTAGCGCCAAACTGGTTTCCTATGGAATGACCGACCTGAATATGTATGCTGAAAATGGTGATAAACTGCAGTTGAAGGAGGGTAGTAAGGCCAAACTGACATTTCCGATACCTGCAGGAATGAATGAGAATCCGCCTGCCAGCATTCCTTTATGGAGCTTTAATGAGAAAACTGGTCTTTGGGAGGAAGAAGGAAGCGCAGCATTGCAGGGTAATGTTTATGTAGGAGAAGTGGGTCATTTCTCTTGGTACAATTTGGATTATCCTGAAAATCAGGCTACTGTATATGGATATGTGAAGGATAACACGGGCAAGACTCTGCCTGGAGTAAGATTGAGCATCGGACAGTTGCTGACTCCTACTGTAACTGATTCGAAAGGTTATTATGAACAGGAAGTTCCTGCCAATACAGCTTTCAATATTACGGTGAAGCCTCAGTATTATTGTGGAGGCAACCAAAAGGTGTCCGTCCAGGTTCCTGCGCTCAATCCTGGGGAAAAACGTCAGGTGAATATAACTCTGCCTCATAATGTTCGTGTCTACGGAAAGGTGAAGAATGAAAAGGGAGATGGCATCCGCTCTACTGTATGGGTGCAGACTGATAAGGCTCAGACAGCTGTATATCAGACCGATAGGGATGGCAACTTTAATATATATGTACCTGATAATATGAAAGGCAAGGCGGTTGTCTGTGCTGGTACATATAGTGGAGATGAGGTTACCAAGGATATATTCATAGAAAATGAAGATGTACCTGTAGATTTGATTGTTGAAAGCACAGGAGGTGGATCTGATGTCAATATGATTCACATATACTCTGATGTGTTAGGTAATGCAGCATGGCCTGTTCCTACCTATACCAGTCTTCTGAGTGGTGTTGTTCTTGTAGATGATAATCTGGCAATTCAGGCAGATGAAGATGCTGCAATCAATCTGAATATAGCTGTCACTCATTATGATAAGACGAAGTCTGTTTATACAGACGGCGTCTCAGCTTTGGTTATCAATCAGAGTACGGGTCAGCAATTCTATTCAACCACAGGAAAAGGAATGAATTGTACTATCCAGAGAAATGGCAATACTTTCGTCTTCTCGCTCGAAGGATATGGTACTTATGCAACTGAATCTACAGGAGAGTATGATGAAAATGCCAAGATCGTAGGCAAGAACATGAGTTATCAGCTTTTAGCTGCAACAAAAATTCTTCGTAACATCAAACCGCGGGAAGCCGGTTTCCCTTCTATCACACCACAGCTGGAGGCGAAGGCTCCTTTGTCATTGCTCATTACGGAAAGTGTGAATATGGGCAAGGGTGGCATTATCTATTATAACGGAGGAAGCAGTGACTACCAGGCTTTGAAAAATGCGGCTGCCAAGCTGGGACTCACCAACATGGGAGAGGACAGCGAAGACGGATATATGTCGGTTACTTTCTATTCTGCACAGAAGAAGACCCTGATTTCGTTGGAATATGATCCTGAGGCTCCTGGCGCAACAGACCAGACTACCTGGGAAGAAGTGGATTCATATGCTCCTATATACATGATGGTACTGGAGGGTGTATCTGAAGATTTCCTTCGTGCCCTGTTAGAGGAAGATACACGTAGCAGCAGAGTTGGTGCCCGCCAGCAGTTGCATCAGGTATTAAAGTCTAAGTTTGATGTGCTTAAAAAGAAAAAAAACATCCAAAAATTTGCTCATTTACGGTAAATTATCTATTTTTGCAAGGTAATTGCTAGAAAATGATGAATATGACGAAAAATGACAAGTTCTACGTAGGGCTAGTTCTTTTGCCTCTGTTGCTTCTTTTTGCTTCATGCCAGAAGTCTGCTGAAGAAAATGCCGATAGGCAGCGCATAGAACAATTACATCAGTTGGATGAGTTGCTGAATGCGCAATCTCCTCAGGCGATGAAGGAAATAGAAAAAGGAATGCAGCAGGCAGGAGATAGCCTTGCGTTCTATGAATATTACGTGAGGAAGGGAAGGTGGTTCTGCCAGTCGGCTACTCCTGATTCTACGGTCGGTTATATTGACCGTACCATACGCTTTGCGCTTCATCAGCCCGAAACTCCTCGTCGTAACGGAATTTTGGCTTATGCCTACAATTGTCAGGGAATTAACTATCATAACTTTCATCGCAAGGCAGACGAGGTAGTTTCGCTCTACCGGTCTGCCTATGCTTATTCTATGCGTAGTGATGTACAGCATCAGGCGCCCAGCATCTGTGCCAACATGGGTGATGCTTATCTTTTCAAGAACCAGTTATCCGAGGCTGCCTCCTGGTATCGTCGGGCCCTCTTTCTTGTAGATTCTCTTCAATTGCCGAAAGAGGAAAATGTTTCTCTGTATGTAGGCCTGGCTACCATTTACCTGAAACTGAATGATTTTGATGCTTCTCTCAAGTGTTATCAGCAGACGGAAAGCTATCTCTCTCAAATGCCTCTCGGTATGCAGGCTTATTATCTGAATAACTACGGCAATTACTATTATTATAAAAAAGACTATGCTAATTCTCTTCGCAAATTCCTGCAGCTGAAACAGTTGCTTGAGAAGAACAATAAGGCAGACTGTTTTGATATGTATCTCTGCAAGTTGAATATGGCTGATGTCTATCTCAATATGGATAGCATTTCACAGTCAGAGAGGTATCTGTCAGAGAGTGAACCATTTATGGTTGCCAATCATGATGTAGAGGCTGTTTATTACTGCAATACGATTCATATCGGTCAGGATGTGAAAAAGGGGGATATGGCAGATGTTGCCCGCATCATGAACAGAGAGAAGAGTTTGTTTGGTGATGATGTTGATAATCTTGTTGCCTTCAGTCTGCGCCAGATCCGTAATCAGTATTTGCAGCAATATTACCTGGCTACAGGTAATTACCGTATGGCTTTCGAGAATTTGCGTGAGGACATGCAGAAAAACGACTCCTTGGAGCACAACAGAATCAACATGAGAGCTTCTGAAATCATGGACCGTTTTACACAGGATACGCTGACGTTGCATCATGAACTGGTTCTTGAACATAAGACTGCGCAGTTGAGCCAGACTCGCTTCATTGCCTTAATGGTGGTGATGCTGATTCTGCTGGTGTGCATGTTCTTCGTTATCAAGAGTATGCTTTCCGGTAAGCGGCTGGAAGAGAGCAGGCATCGGGTGCTGCAATTGAAGCTGGAAGGTGCTAGAAACCGAATCTCTCCTCATTTCGTGTTCAATGTCCTCAATAATAAGATTTTGCATGCTGATAAGGCTGAAGCAAACGAATTGATGGGATTGGTCAGCTTGATTCGCAGCAATCTGGATTTGTCATGTCAGGCAAAGGTTACCCTTGCTGCAGAGATTGGTTTCGTAAAACAGTATCTGGCAGTGGAAAGTCCCCTGATGGGTGATGATTTTGAATTTTCACTGGAGATAGCACCTGAGGTGGATGTGGAGAAGACATATATTCCGTCGATGTTTGTCCAGATACTGGTAGAAAATGCGCTGGTTCATGGACTGAGAGGTTGGGAAGGCAGGAAGACTTTGCAGGTTAAGCTTGCCAGGAAACAACCTGACTATACAGTAGTTTCTGTGAAGGACAACGGAAAGGGATTTGATATTCGTAGGAAAGGAAAGAAACGTACCGGACTGGGAATCATTACCCAGACCCTGGCGGTTGTCAATGAGCGTAATAGTCATAAGATGACCTTCTCTTTGCAAAATATGAAAGCTGAAGATGGAAGTGTGGCAGGCTGTCTGGCACAAGTCTGTATACCTGATGGCTTTGTGATGTAACAGAACTTATAAAACTTGAATATAATATAATAAGGTATATGAAAGTCGTTATAGTAGATGATGATAAGTCCTCATGCAAGGCTTTGACCGACTTGCTGGAGACCCGATATGATATGGAGGTATTGGGGTGTGCTTTCTGTGGATTAGACGGTTTGGCTATGGTGAGCAAGTTCCAGCCGGATGTACTGTTTCTGGATGTTCAGTTGCCGGATGTCAATGGCTTGGATTTTCTTGACAAGTTGTCAGGATTCGTGCAGAACCGTTGTCAGGTAGTGATGTATACCGCATACGATGAGTATATATTGACTGCTTTCCGCAAGCAGGCTTTTGATGTACTGCTGAAACCTGTCAATCCTCAGGAACTGGATATCATTGTAAAGCGCCTGGAACAGGAGGAAGAAAAGATGGTAACAGCAGAAGAAAGGGATGCTTCAGCTACACTGGATGGTAAATTGCTGTTCTATACTAACTCTTTAGATTTCAAGTTGGTGAATAAAGATGATGTTTGCCTGTTCCAATATGACCATGATATGAGATGCTGGGAGATGGTGGTTGCTGACACTAAGAAGCCTGTCAGATTGAAGCGCAATGTGAAAAGTACCGATTTGCTTTCGCTTGACTCTCATTTCCTGCAGGTAAACCAGAAGTTTATCGTAAACATCAAATATCTGATAGAGGTTGTTGACAATATATGTCATTTCTATCCCCCTTTTGAAGAGATAGACTATGTGAAGGTGGGTAGGTTTTACAGAAAGAAACTGATAGATAGATTTTTAAGAATTTAAAACAATATACGTATGATTAGAGAAAAGTATTCTGTCATCATCATGATGATTGCTCTCTCTATGGGACAGGTTGCCCTGGCTCAGAAGGTAGAGCACGTGAAGAGGTTTGAACCTGTAAGCAAGTTGCAGAACCAGAAGGAGGAGACCCCTGCCGGAGTGGAGAATCAGACAACTGTGCAAGTGGACAGTATCCCAGAAACGCCTCCTGTACCGCAAGACCGGCTCGATACCATCTATTACAATAAAAATTGGAAAGTAACCCCTAATAAGGCTTTCGCCACTTATTACCGCCTGGCACTCTATCCTGCTGATACTACGGCACCTAAGGAGTTCAGAACTTATTATATGAGCGGTGAACTGCAAGGTGAAGGCAGTTTTGCTGTCATCGACAAGAAGGATGATGCAAAAAGTGAGTTTATAGGTGCGGTTACAACCTATTTCAAGAATGGAAAAGTAGAGACGCAGAAGAACTATCAGTCTGGTTTGCTCACAGGCGAATATACCTCTTATTTTAATAATGGTAACGTAAAGGAGCATTTCTTTATGAATGAGGGCAAGAAAACAGGTGTTGGTGCCTCTTTCTCTGAGAATGGCAGAGTCTGTACCCTTACTCCTTACAAGAATGATGTTCCTGAAGGATTCTATGTTGTTGTAGATGCTGATGGAAATTATTCTAAATATTCTCTCTCCGACCGTCAGCCTATTTTGGAAGTCCCTTCCCAGGATGAAATTGTGACTGAGTATAAGAATGGTGTGGCTTGGCCTTATTACAACAAGAACGGACTTATTGTGGGTGTCAGCAATTCGGTGGTAGATGAGAATATCGGTGATTATCGTGAGATTGGCTTGTTCATTGTCAACAAGAGCATGATCAATGTGGATATCGACCCTGCCCAGATTGAAATCTATGACATGAAGGGTGGCAAGCGCAAGAATTTCGAACTGGTGAGTGCTGATGAGTATGATGAGAAAATCAAGAAATTCAAGAAGAAGGTTGCGAAACGTTCGGTCAAGGACAAGGCTGTTGTGGAGATAGAGCGTGAAAATAATGTGAATGCCAACTTGGGTGCACAGGTGTTTGATGCAGGAACATCTAATACACTGAAGGATTTCCAGACCCGCATTTGCAGAATGCAGCAGCTGGAATCAGGCAATCGTATGAAGTATTCTGATAAGATGCCGGAGGATTTGGGCTATCTTGAGCGTACCACCATCCATCCGGGTGAAGTGGTTTCGGGCTATCTTTATACTTCAGACCGCAAGACTTCCGATCTCTTTGTCAAGGTAAAGATCAAGGGTATCGATTATGTCTTTGAATGGAAGACAAGTAAAAAGAAATAGACTTTTGTCCTCGCAGAAGCATGGAACGGAGAACTTTTTGTATGCAAAAAATAAGAAAAGTTTGAATTATGCATAAAAAAACGACCGAAATGGTAGCAGTTAGCCAATTATTTCGTAACTTTGCACCCGCAAACTTTAATAAAACAATAAAAGAAGAATGGCTAATTTGAGATTTGAGGTTGTAGCCGAGGCTTTTAAGAAAAGACCTGTAGAGGTAGAGGCTCCCAAGGTGCGCCCTTCGGAGTACTTCGCCAAGTATGTATTCAACCGCCAGAAGATGTACAAGTATCTGCCATCTGATGTGTACGAGAAACTCATCGATGTGATAGATAACGGCAGTCGTCTGGACCGTTCCATCGCTGATGCCGTGGCTGCCGGCATGAAGCTCTGGGCAGAAGAAAATGGGGTAACGCATTATACTCACTGGTTCCAGCCATTGACAGAAGGTACTGCAGAGAAGCATGATGCCTTCGTAGAGCATGACGGAAAGGGTGGTATGATTGAGGAATTCTCTGGCAAGTTGCTTGTCCAGCAGGAACCTGATGCTAGCTCATTCCCTAACGGCGGTATCCGCAATACCTTCGAGGCTCGTGGCTATTCTGCATGGGATCCTACATCGCCTGTGTTCATCATCGACGATACCCTCTGTATCCCAACCATCTTTATTTCTTATACCGGTGAGGCTTTGGACTACAAGGCTCCATTGCTCCGCTCGCTCCATACTTTGAGTGAGGCGGCTACCGAGGTGTGCCACTATTTCTATCCACAGGTAAAGAAGGTGCAGACCAATCTCGGTTGGGAGCAGGAGTACTTCCTGGTAGATGAGAGCCTTTACTCGGCTCGTCCTGACCTGATGCTTACGGGCCGTACCCTGATGGGACACGACTCTGCGAAGAACCAGCAGATGGATGACCATTATTTCGGAACCATCCCTGAGCGTGTGCAGGCTTTCATGAAAGATCTGGAAATCCAGGCACTCGAACTCGGCATCCCTTGCAAGACCCGTCATAACGAGGTCGCACCAAACCAGTTTGAGCTGGCACCAATTTATGAGGAGTGCAATCTTGCCGTAGACCATAATATGCTCCTGATGAGCTTGATGAAGCGTGTGGCTCATAAGCACAGTTTCCGCGTACTCCTTCACGAGAAGCCATTCGCTGGCGTCAACGGTTCGGGTAAGCACAACAACTGGAGTCTCTGCACCGATACTGGCGTACTGCTCCATGCTGCAGGCAAGACACCAGAGGATAACCTTCGCTTCGTAGTTTTCATCGTAGAGACCTTGATGGGTGTTTACAAGCACAACGGACTGCTGAAGGCATCTATCATGAGTGCTACCAATGCGCACCGACTCGGAGCCAACGAGGCGCCTCCAGCCATCATCTCTTCATTCCTGGGCAAGCAGCTTACCGATCTGCTCGACCATATCGAGAAGGCAGATAAGGAAGAACTCTTTGCCCTGGCTGGCAAGAAGGGTATGGAGCTGGATATCCCTGAGATTCCGGAGCTGATGATTGACAATACCGACCGCAACCGTACCTCTCCGTTCGCCTTCACCGGCAACCGCTTTGAGTTCCGTGCTGTAGGTTCAGAGGCCAACTGCGCATCATCCCTCATCGTATTGAATGCTGCCGTAGCTGAGGCACTCGTTAATTTCAAGGCTCGTGTGGATGCCTTGATTGCCAAGGGCGAGGACCAGACATCTGCTATTATAGATGTTGTACGCGAGGATATCAAGACCTGCAAGCCTATCCGCTTCGATGGCAATGGCTATTCTGATGAGTGGAAGGAAGAGGCCCAGAAGCGTGGCTTGGACTGCGAGGCATCCTGCCCAGTAGTCTTCGACCGTTATCTGGACAAGGAGAGCATCGAGATGTTTGCCAAAACCAACGTGATGAGCGAGAGCGAGTTGAAGGCGCGTAACGAGGTGAAGTGGGAGACTTATACCAAGAAAATTCAGATTGAGGCTCGTGTGATGGGTGACCTGAGCATGAACCATATCATCCCTGTGGCTACCCACTATCAGAGCCGTCTGGCAAAGAACGTAGAGGGTATGATTCACATCTTCGGTGGCGAGGAAGGCAAGAAGCTGACCGCCCGCAACGTGAAGATTATCCGTGAGATAGCCGAGCGCACCGAGGCAATAGAACGTGGTGTAGAGGCATTGGTAGATGCCCGCAAGGTAGCCAACAAGATAGAGAGCGAGCGCGAGAAGGCAGTAGCTTATCATGACACGGTAGCTCCAAAGATGGAGGAAATCCGTTACCAGATAGACAAGCTCGAGCTTCTCGTAGCCGATGAGCTTTGGACTTTGCCAAAGTATCGTGAGCTGCTGTTCATCAGATAATATTTCCTGGATAAGGAATTGAGATAATAAAAAAGAGTGCATTGTTTGTTACAGTGCACTCTTTTTTTGTGTCTTATCTGTTTTTTCCCTTCGTTTCTGATTGCTTTCTCAAAAAATATGCTTATATTTGCAGTTGTATTATTAATACTCCATGGTTATGATAGAAAATAAATCTAAGATGTTGCAGCCAGATGAAATCAAAGAGATACCCTATGGTGTGTCTGATTTTACCGTCATGAGGGATGAAAACCTTTATTATGTAGATAAGTCGATGTACATACCTACATTGGAGAATGAAGGGCGCTTTTTGTTCTTCATTCGACCTCGTCGTTTTGGTAAAAGTCTGTTTATCAGCATGCTTAAGTCTTATTATGACTGCAATACAACTCCTGAGCAATTCAATAGATGGTTTGGAGATTTGTGGATAGGACAGCATCCTACCCGTTGGCAAGGTAAGTATCAGATACTTCACCTCGACTTTTCGAGTGTTGGTGGAAAAATAGAGGATGTCGAAGTGGAGTTCGATCGGTATTGTCGTGTGAAGTTTGATAGCTTTGTGGATATCTATCGTGACCATTATTCTCCAGAGTTCATTCAAAAGGTGTATGAGGCTCCCACTGCCAATACGAAACTTATCTTAATCAATGATGAATCTCAGAAGCTGGGACTCCAGAATTATCTGATTATTGATGAATATGATAATTTTACGAATACGATTCTCAATGAGAAGGGAGAAGATGTGTATCATGCCATCACCCATGCCGATGGATTTTATCGTGATGTATTCAAGAAGTTTAAGGGTACATTTACCCGTATTTTCATGACGGGTGTAAGTCCGGTAACCCTTGATGATGTGACAAGTGGCTTTAATATTGGTTGGCACATCTCAACCAAGAAGGCTTTCAATCAAATGCTTGGTTTTTCTCAGGAAGATGTACGTAAAATGTTCACCTATTTTAAAAGTATGGGTAAGTTGGCTGCCGATTGCAACATTGAGTGGATGATTAATGATATGAAGCCTTGGTATGATAACTATTGTTTTGCAGAGGGGGCTTTGAATACACAAAGCAAGGTCTTCAATTGCGACATGGTGGTTTATTATCTTCGTAATTATATAAACGAGGGAAAGGCGCCAAAGGAAATGATAGACCGTAACACTAGGACCGACTATAGCAAAATGAAAAAACTCATTCAGCTTGACAAACTTGATGGCAATCGCAAGAGTATTATCAAGACGATAGCAGAAACGGGTGAAATAGTAGCTCACTTAGAGGAGAGTTTTTCTGCCTACCAGTTGACGGACCCGAATATATTTCCAAGTCTGTTGTTCTATTATGGCATGCTCACTATTAAGGGCACTCGTGGTGATCGTATGGTTTTAGGGATTCCTAACAATAATGTTCGCAAGCAGTATTATGATTATCTCAAGGAGATGTTTGAGGAGAAGTCGCCTATTGATACGTCTAAACTCGATGATTGTTTTTACGACATGGCCTATGAGGGCAAATGGCAAGAAGGGCTGACGTTCCTGGCAGAGTCTTATGCTAAGGTTTCTTCAGTGCGTGATGGTATAGAAGGGGAGAGGAATATACAAGGCTTCTTCATGGCATATCTGAATCTTTGCAATTACTATATCACAGCACCTGAGTTAGAGTTGAATCATGGCTTTTGTGATTTCTTCTTATTGCCTAATTTGGCTCATTATGCTGTAAAGCATAGTTACATCATAGAACTGAAGGTGTTGCCAAAGAAGGATTTCTCTGCTCTTTGTGAAGATAGAAAAACAACGAAGGCTGAGGCTCAATGGAATGAAGCCGTAGCTCAGATTCATCGCTATGCTGAAGCTCCAAGAGTTAAGGCATTGCGTCAAGATACCCTGCTTCATAAAATTGTGATGCAATTTGAAGGTTGGGAATTGAAGAAAATAGAAGAGGTTGAGTAAAATACGGATATATAGCCCACCAGGCGTTCTTCCGGATTGTAATCTGGCGGAACGCCAAGAAAAATAGTTTCTCAGCATACCTTGATGGTTGAAAATAAGGTGTTGAGCTTTAAATAATAATAGTAGCATAATAAATAAGCACCCTTGACTAGGAAATGCCTAATTAAAAAGAGGGTGTGTCATAAGTCTAGATAATAGTTGGCGCATAACAGTTGATCACCGCATGCACAACAGCTGTTGTGCATGCGTATATCAGCTGTTATGCAAGCGCACAACAGCTGTTGTGCGACCGGAGATACTGACTACCTCAACAACATATCCTATCTCTCCCAACAACTTATCCTATCTCTTCCAACAACAAGAAGAGGGTGAATAATTATCTTATGACACACCCTTTTAGATTCCGGGAATATGGTAAAGTTGGTTAAAAGTAATATAAAGAACGTGAGAAAGTTTGTTTCCTTGCTTGTTTTTTAGTACTTTTGCCCCATAATTATGGACTCAAGTGTGGAAAATGTGGAGAATTACACAAAAGAGATACCAAAAATGTGTAAAATCCCACATTTTCCCCACTTCAATTAAAATACAGGGATACGTTTAATAGTATGGTTATTCAAAAAATCTAGGGTGTTGTAAATATTTATATCCATAATTAGCTTCCTTGGTTTGGGGTAATCTAGCAGTGAGAAGATGGATTATAACATGCATGTTTCCTCTTTTTTATCACTTTCAGCAAAATAAAATTCTATAGTTGTACGACTATAAAGCTACAGTTGTACGACTATACATGCTATAGTTGTACAACCATAGAGCTATAGTTGTACAACTATAGGGTTCTTAGTCGTACAACTATAGAATTTCTATTCGTTATTCTAAAAGCGTAAATATGTAACGCGTTGATTTACAGTATATTGTTATTTATTATTGTGTTTGCAATATTCATGAATAAATTGGAGTCAGTTGAAAATATGGAAATCTCAGCGATGTAAGGCTAAAGAAAAAATCACGGAAGAACCTGATGTTACCTCATCATTATAGTCGGCACTTTTACAATATAAGTTTTTTCAGATTGCAGAACGATAGGAATGTAATCTGTCAGCAGTTTATTGCGGTCGGAAGGCATACTTTTTGCTTTTGACGAATGTATAATGACAAGATGATACTTTGTAGCCCTGTTGTGGCTTTGTGCTATCTATTTTTTGTTAATTTCTCGATTTATCTTACAAAAAAATAGGAAAAATAGATTTTTTTTGCAGATTTTATGCAAAAAAAGATAATATTTCATATTTTTGTTGTAATTTTGCAGCCGATATCACATTATTATAAAATAATTTAAAATAAGACGAGAAATTATGGAAAAAGACTCTCGCTCTTCTTTGTTTGTCTCTTGATGAGCATCGGAGCAGCGTTTGCCCAGATTGACGTATCTGGAACCGTAATATCTGCGGATGACAACGAACCGATTATTGGTGCCTCTGTTTTAATTTCTGGGGGGGCAGCCACTAAGGGTACAGTCACAGATATTGACGGTAACTTTAAATTGAACGTTCCTAATGGAACTAAACTCGTGTTTAGTTACGTGGGAATGAAAAGTCAGACAGTGCTTGCCTCTGCCCACATGAAGGTGGTGCTTCATCCAGAAGCGCAGTTGCAGGAGGTAGTTGTTACTGGTTTACAGAAAACAGACCGACGCTTATTTACCGGTGCTACCGACCGTGTAAATGCCGAGGAAGCAAAATTGAATGGTGTTGCCGACATCAGCCGTTCTTTGGAAGGCCGTGCTGCTGGTGTGTCTGTGCAGAACGTGAGTGGTACCTTTGGTTCTGCTCCAAAGATTCGTGTGCGTGGTGCAACATCTATCTATGGTTCTTCAAAACCACTTTGGGTAGTGGATGGCGTTATCATGGAGGATGTATCCGATGTGAGCGCAGATGATTTGGCTTCCGGTGACCCGGAGACCCTGATTTCTTCTGCCATCGCAGGCTTGAACTCTGATGATATCGAGAGCTTCCAAATTCTGAAGGATGGTTCTGCTACCTCTATTTATGGTGCGCGTGCGATGGCAGGTGTCATCGTCGTTACTACCAAGAAGGGTAAGCAGGGACAGGCTCATCTGAACTATACCGGTGAGTTTACTACCCGTCTGATTCCATCTTATGACAATTTTGATATTCTCAACTCTCAGGACCAGATGGCCATCTACAAGGAGTTGAGGGATAAGGGATGGCTCAATCTTTCTGATATTCTCAATGGTAGCGACTATGGTGTATATGGAAAGATGTATGAGCTCATCAATACCTACAACAGTACTTCTGGTATGTTCGGACTTGCCAACAATCAGGAGTCTCAGAATGCTTATCTCCAGCAGGCTGAGTATCGCAATACCAACTGGTTCAAGCAGCTTTTCTCTTCTGCCATCATGCAGAACCACTCTGTAAGCTTGAGCGGTGGTACCGAGAAGAGTAACTATTATGCTTCACTTTCTGCTATGGTTGACCCAGGATGGTACAAGGATAGCAAGGTGAACCGTTATACCGTGAGCATGAATATGACTCATCATATTCTTGATAATCTTTCTGTCAACTTGATTGGTGGTGGTTCTTACCGTAAGCAGAGAGCTCCAGGAACTTTAGGACAGGATGTGGATGTAGTATCAGGTCAGGTGAAGCGTGACTTCGATATCAACCCATATTCTTACGCCCTGAACACATCACGTGCGCTCGATCCTTATACTTATTATCATGCCAACTATGCTGCATTCAACATCCTGCATGAGTTGGAGAGCAACTACATCGACCTGAACGTGGCTGATGCCAAGTTCCAGTTGGAGTTGAAGTGGAAGCCATTCAAGGATCTTGAATTCGCTACCCTGGGTGCCATCAAGTATAGCACTTCTTCACAGGAGCACAACATTCTGGAAGATTCCAACCAAGCTTTGGCTTATCGCGCCATGGACAACGCACTGATCCGTGATGCCAACAAGCTGCTCTTCACTGATAAGGACGACCTCTATGCCTTGCCAGTATCAGTATTGAAACAGGGTGGTATCTATCAGCGTACAGAAAACCGTATGTTGGACTATGACTTCCGTGCCACAGCCAACTACAACCATACTTTTGCGCAGAAGCACATCGTCAACCTCTTTGGTGGTCTCGAAACTACCAGCATCAGCCGTAACCGCAGCTGGTTTAACGGCTGGGGTATGAACTACCGTGGTGAGACCGCTTACTTCGAGTATCTCTATTTTAAGAAGTTGGACCAGGAGAACTCAAACTATTACAGCTTGCGCAACACCGATTCACGCAGTGCAGCATTCTATGCCAATGCTACCTATTCTTTCAACGGAAAGTATGTAGTGAACGGAACATTCCGCTATGAAGGTTCTAACCAGATGGGTCGTACCACCAAGGCACGTTGGATGCCTACATGGAACCTGTCAGGTGCATGGAACGTACACGAGGAGAGCTTCTTCCCTAAACTCAAGCCATTGTCAAGCCTCACCTTCCGTGTGTCTTACAGTTTGACTGGTACTCCTCCTGATGCAGCTTACTGCAATGCACTTACCAAGCTCTCTATGAATACCCCTTACCGTCCTACAACTACCGACAAGGAGTTGGGATTTGTGGTAGCAGCACTCGGTAATGATGAGCTTACTTACGAGAAGAAGCACGAGTTCAACTTCGGTGTGGATGCAGGTTTCTTCAACAACCGTCTGAATGTGACCTTCGATGTATATCAGCGTCGCAACTTCGATGAGATTGCTCCTACTGTTACCCAGCTCTATGGCACCGCTTATGCCAATGTAGGTTCCATGAAGTCATGGGGTGAGGAGTTGAGTATCTCTTCTACCAATATCAAGACCCAGGATTTCAGCTGGCAGACCAGTCTGATTTATTCTCACAACCGTACAGAGATTACTGACCTCTACAATCAGGGTCGCGTTATCGACCTGGTTCAGGGTAACGGTTTTGCCAAGCAGGGTTATCCAGCCCGTGCCTTGTTCTCAATCCCATTCGTGGGCATCAATGAGAAGGGTTATCCAGTATGCATCAATGAGAAGGGCCAGGCTACCGTGGGTAACCTCAACTTCCAGGAGCGTGACAATACAGATTATCTGATTTACGAGGGTTCTACAGACCCAGTTTACAATGGTTCTTTGGGTAACACCTTTAACTATAAGGGTTTCCATCTGAACGTATTCCTTACATACGCCTTCGGCAACGTGGTTCGTCTTGACCCGGCTTTCAGTGCCAAGTATAACGACTTGACCTCTATGACCCACGATTTCAAGAACCGCTGGATGCAGCCTGGTGATGAGAATGTTACCAATGTGCCTGGTGTAGTGAGCCGTTATGAGTATGAGCAGAACAGCACATTGCTTGCTACTGCCTACAATGCTTACAACTATACATCTGTTCGCACAGCCAAGGGTGACTTCATCCGCTTGAAGGAAATTTCACTGGCATACGACTTCCCACACCGCTGGTTTGAAAAATCACCAGTGAACAACATCTCATTGAAGCTTCAGGCTACCAACCTCATGCTGCTCTATGCAGACAAGAAGCTGAACGGTCAGGATCCTGAGTTTATGAATGCGGGTGGTGTGGCTTCACCAATGCCAAAGCAGTTTACTCTTACATTGAAACTTGGACTTTAATTATTGTAGAAAAGAAAAATGAAAATAAAGAAATTATATATCGCCATTGTAGCGTTGGCATTGTCGGCTGGCTTGTCTTCCTGCAACGATTATCTGGACAAGCAGCCAGATAGCCGTCTGGACTTGCAGAGCCCTTCCGATGTATCCAAGCTCCTGGTTAATGCTTACCCACAGGTACATCCAGCCTATTTGCTGGAAATGTATTCAGACAATACCGATTGTAACCTGAATACCGGTTGGGATGCTGCCGACCGTTTCCAGCAGCAGGCATACGAATGGGACGACATCACCGAGACCAGTTCTTATGAGACACCTTCTACTTACTGGTCAACCTACTATGATGCCATCACCACAGCCAATATCGCTTTGCAACACATCAACAGTCAGGCAGACCAGAGCTCTTATGCAGCCCAGAAGGGTGAGGCTCTCCTGTGCCGTGCCTATGCCATGTTCCAGTTGGCAAACGTATTCTGCATGGCTTATGATGAAACCACTGCAGCCAGCGACCTGGGTCTTCCTTACCCGGAAACCGTTGAAACCAATGTGCACGTGAAGTACGACCGTGGTACACTGGCAGACCTTTATGCCAAGATAGACAAGGACTTGCAGGAAGGATTGAAACTGGTAGGCTCAACTTATGACAAGCCTAAGTTCCATTTCACTTCTACCTCTGCAGCCGCTTTCGCAGCCCGTTTCTACCTCTATTATCAGAAGTATGACAAGGCTGTGGAGTATGCCAACAAAGTGTTGGGCAGCAATGCCAAGAGTATGTTGAGAGACTGGGCAGCCTGGCGTTCTCTTTCTCCTAACAAGCAGGTTCAGCCTAATGCTTACATCAGTTCATCGGTCAAGGCAAACCTCCTGTTGCAGGTAGTTGCTTCTGAATGGGGTGCCATCGGTGGTCCGTTCCAGTATGGTGACAAGTATGCACATAGTGCCATTGTTTCAAGCAAGGAGACCATCCAGTCAGAGGGTCCTTGGGGAGTTAGCGACAAGGTGTTCAACTATACCGTGTTCAACTCAGGATCTCTTTCTAAGTACATTCTCCGTAAGGTCCCTTATGATTTCGAATATGCTGATATCCAGGCAGGTATCGGTACCCCTCACGCAGTATATGCAGAGTTTACTGCCGATGAGACTTTGCTCGTAAGAGCTGAGGCTCAGGCTTTGCTCGGTCATTACGCAGAGGCTTTGAACGATCTGAACACCGAGTTGGCTGCCTTCTCTAAGGATGGTGTGCAGCTTACGCTGGATGATGTCAAGAAGTTCTATAGCGATGATGTTACCGCTTATTATACTCCTGAGAAGCCAACTCCACGTAAGGCGTTCCATACAACCTTCGCCATCAGCAAGGATATAGAGGAGCCTATGTTGCAGTGCATCCTTCACCTCCGTCGAATCATGACCATTCATGAGGGCTTGCGCATGCAGGATGTAAAGCGCTACGGCATCACCATCTACCGCCGTGATGTGAAGAGCAACTACAAGATTACAGGCATCACCGACACCATGGAGGCCCGTGACCCACGTCTTGCCATCCAGTTGCCACAGGATGTAATCACAGCGGGTGTTACACCAAACCCTCGCAATAAGTAAAAAACATAAAGTAATAGAAAGAAATGAAACATAATATATATATGTTGATGTTGGCATTGGTGATGGGCTTGGGCTTCGTGGCCTGCTCAGACAATGACCCGGACGGACCAACCATCTTCCCTGTTACCTCTCCAGAGAGAGACCAGTTGGACATGTGGTTGCAGAAGAACTACACCAGTCCTTACAACATCGATTTCAAGTATAAGATGGAGGACATCGAGTCTGATTATCAGTATACCCTGACACCAGCCGATTCTGCCAAGTCAGCTAAGTTGGCTATCATCATCAAGTATCTCTGGCTTGATTCATACGCCGAGGTATTGGGACCTGATTTCGTGAAGCACAATGTGCCAAGAGTTATCCACCTGATTGGTAGTCCAGCCTACAACAGCAACGGAACTATTGTTCTGGGTACTGCCGAGGGCGGTCTGAAGGTTACACTCTATCAGGTGAACAGTCTGACCGATGCCATGCTGGAAAGCTATGCTTCTATGACAGAGTATTACTTCCACACCATGCACCACGAGTTCACCCACATTTTGAACCAGAAGAAGCCTTACGACACATCTTATAATAAGATTACCGAGTCGGGTTACGTAAGTGGTAACTGGTATCAGGTTCAGGATTCTGTGGCTCATGGCAAGGGTTTTGTTACTCCATACGCCATGTCAGAGGGTCTGGAGGACTTTGCCGAGATGCTGTCAACCTATATCACTTATACTCCTGAGCAGTGGCAGGCTATCCTCGACGATGCCCAGAAGGTAGGTGGCGACGAGGCTGTAGCTGCATTGAACCAGAAGCTTAACATCGTGAGAAACTATATGCTGGATTCATGGGATGTGGATATCGATGTATTGCGAGCAGCCATCCTGCGAAGAGGTAAAGAGTTGAGTTCTTTGGATTTGGAACATTTAAAATAGAATAGATTTATGAAACATATATTTGTAGCTATCGTTTGCTTGTTGGGCAGCATGAGCTTGCAGTCGTGTCTGCACGATGACAAGGAATTCTTCGACGAGTCGGCTGCCAACCGCATCGAGAGCACCATTGAGAATACCCAGAAGATTCTGGAATCTTCTGAGAACGGATGGCAGCTTCATTATTTTACAGGCAAGGGAATGACCGGTGGCGGTTACACCTTCCTCATGAAGTTTGCCAATGGCAAGGTGACTGTGGCTGGTGATGCAGCCATCGCTGACCCTACAGAGCGTGTAACATCCAGTTATACCGTTGACCGCAGCATGGGACCAGTGCTCGCCTTCAATACTTACAACAATATCTTCCATTTCCTGGGAGAACCTACTTATGGTGAGATTGAAGGTGACCAGGGCGACTGGGAGTTTGTTGTTACCAAACTTACAGAAGACAGTATCTTCGTAAGAGGAAAGAAGTGGGAGAATGAAATGGTATTCACCCGCATACCTGCCGATCTGGACTGGACTTCTTATCTGAACAGCATCGCTGATGTGCAGAAGCGCTTGGGTGTGAACTATCGCGTAGGCAATTCTACTGATGCCAGCAAGATGATTGAGATTAATTCCAGCAAACGTCGCATCCTTTCGCGTACAGCCAACGGACAGATTGTAGAGCAGCCATTCTATATTACTACCACCGGTATCCATGCCGTAAATGAGCCTGTGGTTCTGGATGGTAACGAGGTACAGGACTTCCTGGTCAGCCCGACTGGCGTGTTGTCAGCCAAAGACAATGAGGCTCTTACCTTGAAAACTTATGCTCCTAGCATCGATACCTGGGTAGGCAAATGGACCCTCTCTGCCATGCAGGGTTCCTGCGATATAACCATCTCTAAGATAGAAGATGAGGAGAACATGCTGAAGGGTACATTCACCACAGGTGGATATACTTATAATATAGGATTGGACTTCGATCCAGAGACGGGTAACCTTAACCTGCCATCTCAGATGATTGAAGATCCTAGCGGTAGATATCCTGCCCTGTGGCTGATGAATGCTGACTTGAATAAGGGTGCATTGCTCGGAAATGGTGGTATGAATATCGTATGGCACGGTGTTGCTCAGGAAGGTGATTTCGAGGATGATGGAACCGTGGCTGATAGAGGCTATACCACCGATACTTTTATTGCCTTGGCTTGTACAAGCAAAGGTGAGCCTATCACGAAGGACGATAAGTATATATTTGTCATCGAATGGTATTTCCTTTCTAATTTGACTCCAAACAAATAAAAAATGAAGATGAAGAAATCTATATATATAATAGGTATAGCTGCCATGGGGCTGATGGCCTCATGCAGCAGCGATAGCGATTATCAGGCTGTGGCTGAGAGCACCATCAACGTGCTTTCTGCCCAGACTATGCTCGGACCTAACGACAGCGAGGGTGCTGTCACTGTAGACTGTACCCCTATGAAGGCTTATACCGATGAACCTTCATGGCTCAGTACCAGCATTGAGGGTAGCACCGTGAAACTGGCTGCTATTGCCAACGACTCCCGCCAGTCGCGTAACGCCAAGTTGGTTATCAAGAAGACTGAGACCGATTCTGTGGTTATCAATGTAGCTCAGTATGGCTTGGTGCTTGAGATAAACAATGCTAATATGATTTATAGCAACAATCAGCCTGTTGAGTTTACGAAGACATACCGTTCTAACACCGATATGAAGGTTATCTATGCTCCTGAGTGGGCGAAAGCTTCGGTTGATACCAATAGCAAGGAATTGAAGGTATCGCTCAGCGAGAATACAACCGGTCATCTCCGTGCTGATTATATCAAGTATCAGGTAGCAGCCGTTACCGATTCATTCATCGTGAAGCAGTTTGATTTCGACAAGGATATTGCCGGAGAATACGTGTTTGCTTATTACGATTTTAATGAGGATACGAAGTTGGAACTCCAGACTGTTCGTGCCAAATTGAGCCGTACCGAACTTGCTATTCCTGAAATGGGACTGGTATTCCCTGTTTCTATCAACGAAGAAACAGGTAGTGTGGAGACCCGCAGCAGCCAGTATCTGGGTAAGTTTGGTAAGTACTATATCTATGATACCTTCCTCGATACGGATGCTCTTGGCTATGTGGGCTCAGAGTCTGGTCTTCTTTCTGCTACCTTGAAGTATAGCGAGGAGTATGGAACTTACGGATTCTTTGGCGGAACTGCTTATACCATCAATAACAAGACGGGCGAATTCCTTGCCATGCTCTTGCAGACATTCAAGGCGAAGAGTGCTTCAGAGGCTAATTATTACAACGACTTCTGCTGGATGGTAGCGCCATATATCATGTCAGTTCCAAAGAAAGATCCTGCTTCTGTCAAGCAGCAGGCACCGGCATTGGCTCGCCAGTTGGCGCCATCTGCCAGCAGTCTTGTTACCAAGCTTTCTGCATGGCAGTCATATCGTAAATCATCTATCATCAAATAAACTTAATAAGTTTTTATTATGAGAATTTTATCTACACTTTGCCTCTCTTTGCTCCTGGGAGCAAGCGGCACAGCAGCGATGGCCTCTAGCAAGGCATCGTTTGCCAAAAAGTTTAAGAATGTTGACATTCATCGCCTGGTATCTGTTCCTGGTTTGGTGGATTGCAGCAACAGTGCTTATCAGATGCGTCAGGCTGGCTTTGCTACAGTCAGCAATGCTCCTATGCGTAGTAGTGATACTCCTGCCAATGCGGCTTCGGGTCAGACTTACGGATGGGTAACTGCTCCAGACGCAAGCAACTGGTATTTTACCCAGGACATTACTTCCAGAGACTCTGTTTACAGCGAGTTTTATACAGCTCACTTCCACGAGTCTTCTGTGATTACCCTGTTTGATAATAACCACAAGCAGGTAGGTTCTTTCAGCGTCAAGGTTCCTGAAGGATGGAAGCATGTTGCAGACATCACTCCATATGGTCCTATCACCAAGAAACTCTTCGATAGAGACGAGAATTCTAACGAAATCCTGGTGGAGTTCCACGATGCCTTCAAAGGCTCAAATAAGTACCTCACCCGTGCCTATGATATCAATACGGGTGAAATCAAGTTCGAGATGGAAGGTACCGGTCTTGTATTCGATGCTTCAAAGGGATGGAATAGCTACCAGCGTCTCATCATGACTCACGAGTCTGATGAGAAGTATAGTATCGATGTCATCGCACCTCCTGCCTATGGACAGACAGACTGGACTGTAGAGCATACTTTCAACTTTGATATTGACAACACGATTACCTATCTTCAGGGTTCTTGCTTCAACTGTATGGAAGTGGATGGTACTCCTTACTATGTTCTGGCAGAGTATGATAAGCCATTTACAAAGACCGATGCAGGTGATGGTTCCACGGATATTAAGCAGGAGCCGGACAACTTCCTTGTATTGAGAACTTTCGATAAGGATTTCAATAAGGTGGATAGCGTCCGTGTGTCTATCAATGCACCAGAGGGCACTCCATACCGTTCTGCTGCTTTCGGTCTCTTCGGCAACAACGATTTGTCTAAGGGCTACTTCAGCAACAGCGGCAAATTGAACTATGTGGTAGGACTTTACGATTATGCTCCTGCTTTGGATGGAGACTTGATTTCTTATGCCGTTTACGACTCAGAGAATGGCAAGTTGAAGGATATTTGCGATAAGGTAACAAGCAACAAGAGGGGCTTGCTGAATACCATCCATGGTAAGTCAGAACAGATGTGGTTCTTGCAGACCATAGGTACAAGCGAAGGTTCAGGTCAGCAGATTCAGCTGGTAGATGTTCCTTCTTGCGAGAAGGTTAGTGTGTTGCCACAGAGCATTGATGGCAATGCCATCTCTTCTAATTTCGACCGTTACCCAACTACTGCCAATGCGCAGGGCTACCAGTATGTCATTGCTTTGTCACAGGCACAGTCTAATGAGGCTGGTGAGGTTCTTGCTCCTATCGCTTGGGTGAACCCTGATTGCACCATCGATCATGTGGACCGACTTAACTTGGGCACAAAGGCAGAGAACTTCACTCCATTGATCAACAGCACCTCACTCAACCCATATCTCTTCAATACCGATGATGATATGGAGTATGTATATATTGCCAAGAAGCGTCGCGAGGATGGCAGCAACAAACTCGATAACGTCTTGGAAGTTTCCACGCTCGACGGTACCGTTATCAAGTCATGGCGTGGTGATGATAACTATGTCTTCTCACAGGCAAGTTTCCCTGTTATGAACGATTTGGGCAAGCGCCAGATGTTTGTCGTGTTCGAGGATAGAGCGAACAACAAGTATGACATGAACTTCTACGACCTTCCTTTCACCAAGTTTGAACAGGGTGGTACAGGTACTGTAGAGGATCCATACCTGATTGCTACTACTGGTGACTTCCAGCAGTTGGCTCTGGAGCCAACCAAGAACTACAAGATGGTAGCTGATATTGATATGTCTAAGGCTGCACAGTGGTGGACTCCTGTCAAGAACTTCACTGGTTCTCTGGATGGTGATGGTCATACTATCTATAATCTTGGTGTGAAGACAACAGAGGACCATACAGGTTTGTTTGGTACCCTCGACCTCAATGGTATTGCCAAGAACCTGATCTTCGTGAACCCTACTGTAGAGGTGACCAATACCAACCAGTTTGCCGGTGTGTTGGCAGGTGAGACCAATTATACTTATGATGGTAAGGGCCAGGCTACCAATGTAGATAGCATTTTCGTTTATGGTGCCAAGATTGCAGGTGATGATCAGTCGTTTATAGCTGCGGGCGGTCTCGTTGGTAGCGCTAATCTTAAGACCAAGATCAATAACTGTTCTTTCCAGGGTGAGATTACTTTGCCTAACTCTGAGAATGTAGGTGGTATCGTTGGTCAGACACGTTCAGGCTCTAGCGTGAACGCATGTTATTCAAATGTCAATGCCACAGCCAAGACAGTTTTGGGTGGTATTGTCGGTATTGCCGGTACTCCTCATGATTACTGTAAGTTCACCAACTGCGAGGTTCGCGGTCAGTTGACAGCTGAGAATGCTGTAGGTGGATTCGTTGGTTACAATTACTTCAACGAAATCTCTAATGTTGTCAGCCATGCTGATATCGTAGCTACCAAGAAGTCTGCCTGGAACGGTTATGCTGCCGGTGGTATCATTGGTGTAATGGAGAGCGACTGGAATGGTGGCTCCGGTTTTGCAAAGAACTGTGTATTCGATGGTTCTGTCAAGGCATTACAGGATGGTGAAGAGGTAAACGCTCCTGCTACTGTTCATCAGATTGCCGGTAAGACTATTGCTGATGAGGAATATTCTACTGGTGAAACTCCTAAGAAAGAGACTCGTCTCTCTGGCAACTACACTACCAACAATGTGGGTAGCACAGATGCTACAAGCGTAGATGGCGCCTACAAGGCAGCCAAGGAGATGGGCAAGGACTTCTTCACAGGTTTGCAGTTTGCTTACGGAAATACACTCGCTGAGCCTTGGAAGGAGGACGGAAGCAAAATTCCTACTCTTTACTTCAACAATATAGCAAAGGCACTTGCTGTCAGCTCTGATGACGTAACTGTAGGTACTACCGATGAGGGTACTGCTGTTATCAAGGTTTCTGTATATGGTATGGAGAACCCTGACTTGGAAGATGAGTTGAATTTTTCTGCTTCTAAAGGTAATGCCATCGTTACTCTTGGTGAGGCTCATGGCAACACCATCGACCTGGTTATCAAGGGTAAGAAGCAGGGTATCGATGTAGTTACCGTTAAGTTCGGTGAGTTCTCAGCTACTATCAATGTAACCATTTTCAAGAACTTTGTAAGTGGTATTGAGAACGTAGAGGATGCAGAGGCTTTGGTTATCAAGGCTGCTGATGGTCAGATTTCTGCCGAGGGTGCTAATGCAATCTGGGTTTACAGTGTAAATGGCAAGCTCGTAGGCAAGACTTCAGGTGCTGCATTCAGTACTTCTGGTTTGACTTCTGGTCTCTACATCGTGAAGGCAACTGATAAGGCTGGTCATAAGGCTACTGCTAAGTTTGTTATCAAGTAAGTATGAAGAGAATCATTATATTCAGTTTATTGGTGGTCTGTTTCGTGCAGACCACCTTTGCTATTCCTGCTTATCCCAAACCTTTGAAGGTGAAGCAGGCTGATGGCTCCTGGCTCACCATCCAGATGCGCGGTGATGAGCACGGCCATTATGTGCTGACCTCTGATGGCATTCCGCTCGTGTTTAATGCTCGACAGAAAAATTACGAGTATGCCGACTGGAAGGATGGCAAGGTGCAGGCTAGCGGCATCAAGGCTGTTGAGGCTTCTGAACGCACAGCAAAGGTCAAGGCGTTCGTAGAAAATCAGGACAAGTCTGCCATCCTTGAATCTTTCAAGCGTGCCCGTCTGCAGCAGTTGCAGCAAACTCTTTCGTCTCGCAGGAATGCTTCTTTGAAAGTCGGCAGCAATCCTCAGAAAGAGAAATTGAACAATTTTCCAACCATTGGTGAGGTTCACTCATTGGTCATCTTGGTGCAGTTTGCTGATACCAAATTCTCTACCGTAGGTAGCGATGCACATCAGTTCTTCAACAACATGCTCAATGAACCTGGATTTACTTACAGCAATGGTGCCAATGGAAGTGCGAGAGATTTCTATCTGAACAGTTCCAATGGCAGATTCCAACCTCAGTTTGATGTCATCGGTCCTGTAACATTACCTGAGAAATATTCTTATTATGGAGCCAACAAAGGCTCTTCCGTAGATAATCCTGTCCGTCTGGAGGAATTCGTGAGAGAGGCTTGTACACTTGCTGCCCCATCGGTTGATTTCTCCCAGTATGACCATAACCAGGATGGCTACATTGACAATATCTATTTTTTCTATGCCGGAAAGGGTGAGGCTGATTCAGGCGATGGCAATGCCCTCTGGCCACATTCTGCCTATTATTCGGATATCGCTACGCAGGCAGGAGCTGCCCAGACTTCGCTGAAACTGAATGGAGTAGAGGTAGGCAACTATACCTGCAGCAACGAAATCAATGGTACCCTCATCACACCTCAGCCTGCTGGCATCGGTACCTTTGTGCATGAATTCGGTCATGTGCTGGGTCTTGCCGACCATTATGATGTAAATTATGGCATAACAACCTTCGCCCCTGGTTCTTTCGATACCATGGCACAGGCTTCTTACAACAACAATGGCAATACGCCTGCGGCATTCTCTGCCTATGAGCGTGCCTGTCTGGGATGGCTCGACCTGACCGTGTTGAAGAATGGGGTAGATACCCTCAATGTCCTGCCCGACCTGAACGACAGCAACAAGGCATACATGGTGCCTGTGGGAGGAACCAATGATCAGGAATACTTCATCATGGAGAACCGCCAGCAGAAGGGCTGGGATGCGTTCATTCCGGGTCATGGCATGTTGCTCTGGCATATCGATTATGATGCCAAGGCTTGGGAGAAAAATGAGTTGAACATCACTGGCACTCATCAGCGTGTGGATATCGTTGAGGCTGATAACAAGCTTACCGACAATACCCGTGCGGGAGATCCGTTCCCTGGAACATCGAATGTGACTCAGTGTAATCTGACTTCCTGGGCTGGTGGCAAGGTGATGTCACTGGATGATATCGAGGAGAAGGATGGCATCATCAATCTCATGCTCGGCGGACTTAATCTGAAACTGAATACTCCTGACGTGAAGGTTACTGAGGTCCAGGATAGCAGTATTGTGGTAGGATGGACAGATGTGCCGGTTGCCAAGCAATATGTTCTGAATATCAGCTCAGTGGTGAATGGAAAGAAAGAATTTCTGCCGCTCTATAATAATAAGGTATATACAGCAGCACAGCCTTCTCTTCATGTTGAGCGCTTGAGTCCTGAAACAACCTATGAGATTACCTTGCAGGCAAACCGTGGCTCTTATTCTTCTGATGTCTACACCCAGCAGTTTACTACTGCCGCTATTCCTTTCAGCAAGTATTATGTGACTGGTGTAAAGGCTACTGCAGTCGGTAAAACAGGCTTCACGGCTTCATGGAAAGGTATGGAAGCAGCAGATGATTACGTGGTCACCCTGCATAAGTTGGTTTATGCAACAGAGGCAACTCAGAAGGGCTATGATTTCAGCAAAGAACTCGAGGGTATGCCATCGCTTTGGAAAACCAATGGTAACCTGAGCATGAACAATTATGGCGAGGAATCACCTTGCCTCCGTCTCAACAAGATAGATACCTATCTGAAGGTGGCATCTGCCGGCAACCGTATATCTTCTGTCAAGTTCTTCGCCAAGTCATCTTCTTCAACCAAGGCAACCTTGGCAGTAGAGGCTTATCAGAATGGAGAATGGAAGCAGATAGCTACTTTGCAGGGCGGTGCAGACATGGCTTCGGGAGATACCTATAGCTATGATTTGCCGGAGTTGGCTGATTCAGTAAGACTGAATGTCATCCAGCGTACTTCCGGTGCTTTCTATATCGATGATGTGCTTTTGGGATGCAATGCATTGATTCACGAACCGGTGGCAGCCTACCAGAAGGTTTCTACCAATGGCAAAACCGAGTTCGCATTCTCAGGTCTGGAAACAGATGCTACCTATGCGCTGGTAGTAAATGCCAGCAAGAAGGGTGAACTTTCTTACAGTTCCCAGGAACTCATCGTGACACCGGCAAGTTCTACGGGTATCAGTTCCGTCACAGCCACCCCGTCACGTAATGGACAGAAGAGATTCTACGATCTCAATGGCCGCAGGGTTTCTGCCAAGGAGATGCGTCATGGCATTTATATCGTGAAGCAGGGAAACAGCGTATATAAAATCGTGAGATAATAAATATTAGTATTAACTTTTAATGTAAGTGATTATGAAGAAACAATTACTTTTTGCGGCTATGCTCATGTTGAGCGCAGCACCAGCGGTTTCAGTATCAGCTGCCCAGCCTTTTGCGGCTGCAGCAGAAGAGGGTCAGACTCTTGCAACTCATGAGCAGTATGATGCACTTGTGAAGTCTATCGCAGAAGTGCAGCAGAACATCGACGCTATGCTGAAGGAAATCAACGACAAGTATCCTGATGCAGAGGATACCAAATACTCGTTGAATTTCAACAAGGAAAGTCTTGATAAGATAGCAGATGAGGCTAAGGCAAAGTTTGAAGCAAAGACGCTTACTGCAGCTGAGGTTGATAGCTATCTGGCTTCTGTAAAAGAGATAGCAGAAGGTATCAAGGATGCAGTGAAGAATGCAGAGCAGGAGGTTTATTCTTTCCAGGTGAATAGCAGTTATAATGCTGCTTATATGCACAAGGCTGAGTGCTTGGGACAGATTCCTGCGAACGTACAGAATCATTATGCACCAGCTTTCGATGAGCTGGATGCTGACATGATGCAGGTTTATATGCCTATCATGATGGGTAGTCCTATAGAGACAGCAGAGCAGGCAAAGAAGATGTGTGACCAGTTGGATGCTATCAGCAAAAAGGCCGATGCCCTCTTGGCTGCATCAAAGAAAGCCAGCACTTTGCTGGATGACATCACAGCAACACTCGCTTCATTGGATGCAGAAATAGCAAAGATAAAGAAGGATTTCCCTGAGTATGACCTTTCTGCGGTAAATGAATCAGCAGAGTATTGGAAGAACCTTGCTGCTGAGTTTGCTCAGGCACCAGCCGATCCAACGGCTCCTTATACAGAAAGCAAGATTGATGGTTTTGTAGAGAACTTTGGTTATTTCAAGGCGAATATCTCTGACTTGTATGCTCAGGCACAGAAGGATGAGTGGATGGCGCAGTTCAACGCAAAGTATTATCCAGCTGCTCAGAAGATGGATGAATACCTCTCTACCCTTGACTCAGAGTGTCCAACAGTAAAGGATAAGTACTTTACCAAGTTGGATGACCTTAATGTAGAGATGAGCCAGATGTACATGAAGCTTTTTCAGGAAGACTTGACTCAGGAGCAGTTCAACGCGATGTTGGCTAGAATTGACGCTATCCTGGCTGAGGCTCAGAAGATTGTAGATGAGGCTAAAGAGGCTGAGAAGGTTGCAACCGGCATCAGCGGCATCACTGTCAGCGAGGCTGTCAAGGCTGGCAAGGTTTACTCTATCGACGGCAAGCGCATAAGCAAGTCTGCCAAGGGTCTTGTTATCATCAATGGCAAGAAGGTGATTTTAAAGTAAGTTATATATCTTCTCTCGAGCCCACGAAGTAGGGCTTTAAATAGACTTCATTTCGGCTCCCTCGGTCTTTGTGCTGAGGGAGCTTTTTTGCTTATCCTGAGCAGAAAAGCGCAAACTAAGTTAAATATTTATAAAAGTTTGGGGTTAAAACTCGTAACCTACACATAATCAAATAAAAATGTGTAATTTTGCAGTCCGATTATTTCGGGGATACACTTAGAGTCCCCAAGATATGGTGTGTTAATAGCATGCCCTGTGGCCGGGGTATGTGGTTAGTGAATCACCTGTCTGAATAGTGAGTAAAAAAGATTAAAACGTTTTTTAGTAGTAAATTTAAATTTTAAAATGGACACATTAAGTTACAAGACTATTTCCGTAAACAAGGAAACAGCTAAGAAAGAGTGGGTCGTAATCGACGCTACCGACCAGGTTGTAGGTCGCCTCTGCTCTAAGGTTGCTAAATTGCTCCGCGGAAAGTACAAGCCAACTTTCACTCCACACGTAGATTGTGGTGACAACGTAATCATTATCAATGCCGCTAAGGTAGTTTTCACTGGTAAGAAGGAAACAGATAAGGTTTACACTCGTTACACTGGTTATCCAGGTGGTCAGCGCTTCAACACTCCAGCAGAGTTGCGCAAGCGTCCTGATGGAATGGACAAGATCCTCCGTCACGCTATCAAGGGTATGTTGCCAAAGGGCCCTCTCGGTCGTTCTTTGATGGACAACCTCTTCATTTACGATGGCACAGAGCACAAGCACGAGGCACAGCAGCCAAAGGCTATTGATATTAACCAGTATAAATAATTAAGGTAGAATGGAAGTAATTAATGCAATTGGTCGCCGTAAGAGCGCTGTAGCTCGTGTATACCTCACAGAGGGTACCGGTAAGATCACAATCAACAAGAAAGATATTGAGACATATTTCCCATCAGCAATCCTTCGCTATGTAGTAAAGCAGCCATTGCAGTTGCTCGAAGCTGAGGGTAAGTATGATATTAAGGCAAACCTCGACGGTGGTGGTTTCACCGGTCAGAGCCAGGCTCTCCGCCTCGCTATCGCTCGCGCGCTCGTTAAGATCGACGCTAACGATAAGAAGGCTTTGAAGGATGCAGGCTTCATGACACGTGACTCACGTGCTGTTGAGCGTAAGAAGCCAGGTCAGCCAAAGGCTCGTCGTCGCTTCCAGTTCAGCAAGCGTTAATCTTATACATATTTTATTATATATATACAGATTATATATAGCTGAGCTAAAAAGTTTAGTATCTAAATCGGTGAGATTCCATTAATCGGGGACTACTCATCGACTGATCTAACATTAGATTCAAAAAGAAAGTAAACACAATTAAAAAAGAAAAAACAATGTCAAGAACAAATTTTGACCAGTTACTTCAGGCAGGTTGCCACTTCGGACACCTCCGTCGCAAGTGGAATCCAGCAATGGCTCCTTACATCTTCATGGAGCGTAACGGTATTCATATTATCGACCTCAACAAGACTGTCGCTAAGATCGACGAGGCTGCTGAGGCTCTCAAGACAATTGCCAAGACAGGTAGAAAGATCCTGTTTGTCGCTACTAAAAAACAAGCTAAGGACGTAGTTGCTGAGAAGGCAGCTTCTATCAATATGCCATACGTAAACGAGCGTTGGGCTGGTGGTATGCTCACCAACTTCCCTACAATCCGTAAGGCAGTTAAGAAAATGACAAACATCGATCGTCTGTTGAACGATGGTACATTCTCTAACCTCTCTAAGCGTGAGTTGCTTCAGGTAAGCCGCCAGCGTGCTAAGTTGGAGAAGAACCTCGGTTCTATCGCAGATATGGCTCGTCTCCCAGTAGCCCTCTTCGTTGTTGACGTAATGAAGGAGCATATCGCTGTAAAGGAGGCTAACCGTCTTGGTATTCCAGTGTTCGGTATCGTAGATACCAACTCTGATCCTAAGAATGTTGATTACGTTATCCCAGCTAACGACGATGCTAAGGATTCTGTAGATGCTATCCTTACTGCAGTTTGCGGTGCTATCGCTGAGGCTCTCGAGGAGCGCAAGGCTGAGAAGGCTGACGACAAGGCTGCTGCTGAGCAGAAGGACCAGCCTAAGAAGAAGGCTGCCCGCAAGGACGAGGCTGAGTAATTAGGCAAAGAAATATATACTGAAGCCATTGATTCTGTTTATGATTCGATGGCTTTAGTAGCTTTTAAGCAAAGATTATTATTAACTTTTTAATATAAAAATATTATTATGGCTGTTTCAATTGAAGATATCAAGAAACTTCGCGCTATGACTGGTGCTGGTCTTGCTGACGTTAAGAAGGCACTCACAGAGGCTGAAGGTGATTTCGATAAGGCAAAGGAGTTGCTCCGTGAGCGTGGTCTCGCTATCGCTGCTAAGCGTTCTGACCGTGAGACTTCTAACGGTTGCGTTCTCGTTAAGAAGGTTAACGATTTCGCTGCTATCATCGCTCTCAAGTGCGAGACTGACTTCGTAGCTAACGGTGCTGACTTCATCAAGTTGACATCTGACATCCTCGACGCTGCTATCGCTGCCAAGGCTCACACTCTCGACGAGGTGAAGACTTTGAAGGTTGGTGATGCTGATGCTCAGGCTGCTGTTACACAGCGCTCTGGTATCACTGGCGAGAAGATGGAGCTCGACGGCTACTGTGTTCTCGAGGGTGACAACATCGAGGTTTACGACCACATGAACAAGCACACTTTGTGTACTATGGTTCAGCTCAACGAGAACAACGAGGAGGCTGGTCACAAGGTAGCTATGCAGGTTGCTGCTATGCGCCCTGTAGCTCTCGACGAGTCTTCAGTTTCTGAGGAGACTAAGAAGACTGAGCTCGAAGTTGCTGTTGCCAAGACTAAGGAAGAGCTTGTAGAGAAGGCTGTTAACGCAGCTTTGAAGAAGGCTGGCATCAACCCAGCTCACGTTGACTCTGAGGAGCACATCGAGAGCAACACCAAGAAGGGTTGGTTGACACCTGAGCAGGCTGAAGAGGCTCGCAACATCAAGAAGACTGTTGGTGAGGAGAAGGCTGCTACTTTGAACCCTACTATGATCCAGAACATTGCTAATGGTCGTCTGGCTAAGTTCTTCAAGGAGAACTGCCTCGTTGACCAGGAGTTCCAGTTCGGTGACGGTGACAAGCAGACTGTTGCTCAGTACCTCGCTTCTCAGAGCAAGGATCTCAAGATCGTTGCTTACCAGCGCTTTACTCTTGCTGCTGAGTAATCATTACTCAAAAGCAAGCGTTAATTTGACTTATAGTTAAATTAGAATACCGGGAGTTATGAAGTTAAGCCTCGCTTTGCTTCTAACTCCCATTTCTTTTTTATATAAAAATTTGATGTTATGAAGATATTTGCCATCGGTATGAACTATACCGAACACAATAAATCGCTGCATGGCACGTTATCTAAACCAGAGCGTCCTGTCATTTTCACCAAGGCAGATTCTGCTTTGCTCAATAACGGCAAGCCTTTCTTCATCCCTGATCATCTGGGAAGAATAGAGTATGAAACTGAAGTGGTGGTCAGAATTTCCAAGTTGGGAAAGACCATTCCGCAGCGTTTTGCCCGCCGCTATTACGATGCTGTAACCGTAGGTATCGACTTTACGGCACGCGAGATGCAGAAGAAGCTGCGTGAGGCTGGTCAGCCTTGGGAACTCGCCAAGGGATTCGACGGTTCTGCCGTTATCGGCGAATGGGTAGACATCCAGAAGTTCCGTGATATCCAGGCACTGCACTTCCGCCTCGACCTCAATGACAAGACCGTACAGGAAGGCTGCACGAGCGATATGCTCTACAAGGTAGATGAAATCATCTCCTACATCAGCCAGTACTTCACGCTCAAGACGGGCGACCTGCTCTATACCGGATGTCCTACAGGCTGCGGTCCTGTCAACATCGACGACCATCTCGTAGGCTATCTCGAAGACAGGAAGGTGCTCGATTTTCACTGTAAATAAACAATATTGCAAGTAATATATCGATATGAACACAACAAAGGTTTGGAAATACATGCTGCTGGCATGTCTGCTCATGCTGGTGGTTCCTGCTCAGGCACAGCGATTCTTCAATCTGACCTCTTCAGAAGTCAGAGTGGATTCCGTGTTGCCCCGTTTCGTGTATTCCATTCCTCTGACCGGTGCATATCGTGATTCTGTATATACCGTCAGCCTGAAATATGGCGAGTATATCGATATGACTGCCTCCGACATCGCCAATTACAACCGCCTGTCGGGTGCAGTCCCTCCTGAGCAGGTTTTACCCCAGCAGCGGGTTATCGAATGCCGCAAGCAGGGCGTACTCCAGATAGATTTCAGTCCTGTCGTGTTCCGCAATAACCGCTATCAGCTGCTGGTCAGCTTCATGCTCCAGGTAGAATCCCGTCCTCTGAAGCGCTCCGAGCGTTCCAGTCGAGGTTCTTTACTGGCTAAGGGCAAAGTATCAGCCTTCACTTCTTCTGATGCTTTGCGCTCAGCCTCTTCCCTCTATGCCTCCCATTCCGTCCTAGCCTCAGGCAGATGGGCGAAGATTAGAGTCAGCGAAACCGGTTTTCATCAGCTTACCGAACAGGTAGTGCGCCAGGCAGGCTTCTCCGATATCAGCAAGGTGAAGATTTACGGCTATGGCGGCAATCTGCAGAACGAAGCCCTTCTGGCGAGCGAACTGCAGGCTACCGACGATTTGCAGGAAGTTCCCCAGTGCATCGTAGGCGGCAAGCATTATTTCTATGCCCAGGGACCGGTATCCTGGAAGTCAGAAACCGCCCTCCAGCGCATCCGTAATCCTTATTCCGATTACGGCTACTATTTTATTACCCAAACCGATGGAGAGCCACTGGTGCAGGATTCAGCCACCTTTGTCTCTTCCCATTATCCGCAGTCATACGATTACCATTCCCTCTATGAGTCAGATGGTTTCAGCTATTATCATGGCGGCAGAAACCTCTTCGATGCAGAAGAACTGAAGGTGGGCGATGAAAAGAAAGTGGTAATCACGAATACCACCGGTTCTGCGGCAGGCAAACTCTCCGTAGCCCTGACTACCGCCACAGACAGCAAGGCTCAGATACTGAAGAATGGCAAGGTTTTGGGCGAAATCACCCTTTCTATCAAAGATGACGGTTCGGCGGAGGAGATTAAATATCTCAAGGCTACAGAGCGCGTTGCCACCTATTCCATTTCCGATTTCCAGGATAAGGATACCATCTCCATCAGGGTCTTGTCGGGTGCTTCCATGCGCCTCGATTATATCTCCGTAACGTGGGCAGAGCCTAGAAGCTGTGCCTTTACCGCTGCCAACCTTGCCTCCGGTGGAAAGATTTCGGCTGCCCAGTATGTCTACGGCATCACCAACCAGGATCATCATGCCGATGGAGCAGCCGATATGGTCATCATCATCCCGACCTCACAGAAACTGCTGAAACAGGCACAGCGACTGAAAGAATTTCATGAGCAGCACGACGGACTGCGCGTTACCATTGTGCCTGCCGATGAACTCTATAACGAATTTTCTAGCGGTACTCCCGATGCCAACGCCTACCGCCGCTACCTGCGCATGCTTTCCGATAAGGCGCAGAGCGAGGCTGACATGCCGAAATATCTCCTGCTCTTCGGCGACTGCGTATGGGACAACCGCATGCTTACCTCCGGTTGCAGAATCCTGAATCCAGACGATTATCTGCTGTGCTTTGAGAGTGAAAACTCCTTCAGCGCCGTAGCCTGCTTCGTCAGCGACAGCTGGTTCGGTATGCTCGGCGAGGGAGCCGGATTGTATCCTAGCCGTGAACTGCAGGATGTAGCCGTAGGCCGCTTCCCGGTAACCTATGCAGAAGAAGCCAAGGTGCTGGTAGACAAGACCATCAGTTATGCTCAGAATGCCAATGTAGGCGCTTGGCAGAACACCCTGATGTTTATGGGCGATGACGGAAACGGCAACCTCCACATGCAGGATGCCGATGATGTGGCAAATGATGTGCTCACCACCTATCCCGCCTATCTCGTCAAGAAAGTGATGTGGGATGCCTATACCCGCGAAACCTCCTCTTCGGGCAATACCTATCCCGAGGCAACCAAGATTATCAAGCAGCAGCAGGCTGCGGGAGCCCTCATCATGGATTATGCCGGACATGGCGATCCTACCCAGATGTCGCACGAATCGGTTCTGAAACTTACCGATTTTGCCGATTTCCGCAATACCAACCTGCCGCTCTGGGTAACCGCCTCCTGCGATATCATGCCGTTCGACGGCCTCGATGCCAACATCGGAGAATATACGCTGCTCAACGAAAAAGGCGGTGCAGTAGCCTTCTATGGCACCACCCGTACCGTTTACGCCCAGTATAACAAATACATCAACCAGGCCTTCATCCACAGAGTGCTCAGTCTGGTAAACGGCAAACCCGTCACGATAGGCGAGGCGCACCGTCTGGCTCAGAACGATCTGGTGAGCGGCAACGGCCCGACTCCCGGCTCCGATGTCACGGTGAACCATCTTCACTATTCCCTTCTGGGCGATCCGGCTCTTGCGCTCAATCTGCCTATGCATCAGATTGTTGTAGATTCCATCAATGGCATTCCTGTTGCCGAGTCTGAAACCCTGCCGATGCTGAAGGCAGGTTCTATCGCCCGCATGGCAGGTCATATAGAGGGAGTAGACGACTTCCGGGGCGTGATTACCGCTATCGTAAGAGATTCTAAGGAAACGGTTACCTGTCGCCTGAACGATACTGGCAAGGATGGTGCTGAGAAGGCTTTCGAATACAAAGACAGAACCAAGACCCTGTATCAGGGCACAGATAGCGTCAGAGGCGGCAAGTTTGCCTTCTCCTTTGCCGTTCCGCTGGATATCAATTATTCCAACCAGAGCGGTCTGGTCAACCTCTATGCGGTGAATACCTCCAAGACCCTCTCCGCCCACGGCTCCAGCGAGCAGTTTACGGTAGGCGAGAGCGAGGAGATGAAGAACGATTCCATCGGTCCTTCCATCTACTGCTATCTCAATTCGCCTTCCTTCGCAGACGGCGGCAAAGTCAACACCACCCCGTTCTTTGTGGCAAAGATAACCGATAAGGACGGAATCAATGCTGCCGGAAGCGGTATCGGCCACGACCTGCAGCTGGTGATAGATGGCGATATGTCGAAGACCTATGTGCTGAACAGCAATTTCACCTACGATTTCGGAACCTATACCAGCGGTTCCACCTATTACAGCATACCGCAACTGGAACCGGGCAGTCACGAACTCACCTTCCGTGCCTGGGATATCCAGAACAACAGTTCTACGGTGAAGCTCCGTTTCAATGTGGTGAAGGGACTGAGTCCGGCGCTCTTCGATGTGGGCGTAACTGCCAATCCGGCGAAGACCTCCACTACCTTCATCATCAGTCACGACCGCACAGAGAGCGATATGGACGTGGTGGTAGAAGTGTTCGATTCATCGGGCAGACAGCACTGGCGCCATTCCGAAAGCGGTGTACCTACCTCGGGCAGCTATACCGTAAGCTGGGACCTCACCTCCGATAGCGGTACCCCTCTGGGCACCGGCGTATATCTCTATCGCGTCAAGGTGGCGAGCGATGGCAGCAGCTACACCTCTAAAGTCAAGAAACTTATCATCATCAAATAAAAAATATATTTACAATGGCAATGAAAAGAATCTATAAGATATTCATCTTGGGATGTCTCGCTCTGATGGCATCAGAAGTGAAGGCGCAGGATAAGAAAGATCTCTTCAATCCTGTGAACTATGCAGTCATTTCGCAAACCATAGCTCCAGATGCCCGTGGTGGCGGTTTGGGAGATGTCGGTGCGGCTACCGACCCTGATGTCAACTCCCAGTACTGGAACCCGGCAAAATATCCTTTCACCATTTCGCGTGCCGGTGTATCGCTCAGTTTCACCCCTTGGCTGCGCTCGCTTGTCAATGATATGAACCTCGCCTATCTCTCTGGCTATTACCGCATTGGAGATTACAGTGCCGTATCTGCATCGCTCCGTTATTTCAATATGGGTGAAGTGTTTACCAGTCAGGAAGGCGCCGAGAGTGGTACGGGTATGACCATCAATCCTTATGAGATGTCGGTCGATGTGGCTTATTCTCTGATGCTCAGTGAGAAGTTCTCTCTTGCTGCCGCCATCCGCTGGATCTATTCCGATATGCGCTTCGATTATACCGAAGACAATTCGCCTGCCTCCGCTTTCGCAGCCGATATTGCCGCCTATTACCAGAACTATGTGGTTATCGGCCAGCGCGAATGCCAGTTGGGCTTGGGCTTGAATATTTCTAACATCGGTAGTAAGATTACCTTCAGTGGCAAGGAGTATGGCGAGTTCCTGCCAGCCAACATGCGTCTGGGCGCCTCGCTGATGATTCCTATCGACGAATACAACCGCGTTACCCTGGCAGCCGATGCCAGCAAGTATCTGGTGCCTACCGTTCCTAAGCAGGAAGAGGGTGAGGACAATTCAGAATACGAAGACCGTGTGCATCGTGAGTATGATGATATTTCGGGCATCAGCGGTATCTTCAAGAGTTTCAGCGATGCCCCTGGCGGTTTCAAGGAAGAGCTGGAGGAAATCAACTATGGTCTGGGTGCCGAGTATGTATACAATGATAAGTTTGCGCTCCGTGCCGGTTATCATCACGAGAGTCAGAGCAAGGGTAACCGCAAGTACTTCACCGTGGGTGCCGGTTTCAAGATGAATGTCTTTTCGCTTGATGCTGCCTATGTGGTGGCTACCGCCAAGAGCAACCCGCTCGACCAGACTCTCCGCTTCACCCTGTCGTTTGATATGGATGGACTGAAGGACCTGTTTAAGAGATAGTTTTTAGTGATTAGTGATTATTGATTAGTTATTATATATAGATATGAATATACGTGTAGGATTTGGATATGATGTCCACAAGCTCGTGGCTGACCGCGACTTGTGGCTGGGAGGAATCAAGATAGATTATGAACTGGGATTGCTGGGGCACAGCGATGCCGATGTGCTGATACATGCCATTTGCGATGCTCTGCTGGGCGCCGCCAATATGCGTGATATCGGATATCATTTCCCGGATACGGCAGCAGAGACACTTAATGTGGATTCTAAGATTCTGCTCCGCAAAACGATGGAACTGATAGCTACCAAGGGCTATACACTGGGCAATATCGATGCCACAGTCTGTGCCGAACGCCCTAAACTCAATCCGCATGTGCCAGCCATGAAAGCCTGTCTGGCAGAGGTAATGGGGGTAGACGAAGACCAGATATCCATCAAGGCAACAACCACCGAGAAGCTCGGATTCACGGGCAGAATGGAGGGCATCTCCGCCTATGCCACCGTTCTTATCCAGAAAGGATAGAACGCAAGCAAGGCGCCCTGTAAAGGCAAAAGCCTTATAAACCGCAAAGTGTCAGAAAGTTGTTAATTTCCGTTTCTTTTGTTCATTTTTGCTTGATATATATCAAAAAAATGTAAAAACGTCACACTTTCTTGGCTAAATATTTGGTGAATAGCCGAAATAGTAGTAATTTTGCAGCGTCAAAAGGTTAATAGATTGTTTAGGTTAGTAGTAATAGATTTAGGTTTTTAGTTATTAGGTTTTAAGGTAGATTGTTTAACCGATAATTGAGAAAGTCGTGAGACTATTTTGATTAGATTTTTTAAGTTAAACATATTGCATGCCACAGCTCGTTGAGAGTTGTGGTATGTTTTTTTTATCCCCATACCCCTCCTTTTCCGACTTCCTCGAAAAAAAACATGCCTTTTTATTTTGTTTTGTCTCCGATTTGTACTATCTTTGCAGTATCAATCAATATACGCAGCTTTTGCAGTATCAAAAATATACGCAGATGAGAGTACTCATAGTAAATACAAGTGAAAAGACAGGCGGAGCGGCAGTAGCAGCCAACCGCCTGATGGATGCCCTTAACAACAATGGCGTTAAGGCAAAGATGTTGGTACGCGACAAGGAGACAGAAGACATCACCGTGGTCAGTCTGCCCCGTTCGCTCAGGTTGCAGTGGAACTTCCTGTGGGAGCGCTGGTGCGTATTCTGGCATCTCCATTTCTCCCGTCAGCGCCTCTGGGAGGTAGACATGGCAACATCGGGCAACGATATCACCAAGCTCCGCGAGTTTCAGGAGGCAGATGTCATCCATCTCTCCTGGATCAACCAGGGCATGCTCTCACTCAAGAACATCCGCAAGATTATCCGCAGCGGCAAACCGGTGGTATGGACCATGCACGATCTCTGGCCAGCTACCGGCATCTGCCATTATGCGCGCGGCTGCAACCGCTATGCTTCCGCCTGCGGCAACTGTCCGCTTCTCCCCAATAAAGGCAGCAAGAACGACCTCTCAGCAAAGATATTCCGCCGCAAGAAGGAACTCTACCATCGCGGCGCCATCTCCTTCGTCACCTGTAGCCGTTGGCTCGAAAAACAGGCAAAGGGTAGCGGTCTCTTCGTAGGCCAGCGCATCACTAACATCCCGAATCCGATAGATACCCACGTGTTCTGTCCTCAGGATCAGGCAGAGGCGCGTCTGCGTGCCGGTCTGCCAGCCGACAAGCATATCATCCTCTTTGTATCCCAGCGCGTAACCGACGAGCGCAAGGGCATGCGTTATTTCATCGAAGCCATCGACCGGCTGGTAGCGCGCTATCCCGAGATGAAGGAGAATACCGCCATCGCCATCCTGGGCGGCCATTCCGAGGAAGTGAACCTCACCCTGCCGTCCTATTCGCTCGGCTATGTCAGCGATGAGAAGCAGATTGTGGCAATCTACAATTCGGCAGATGCCTTCGTGCTGCCATCGCTCGAAGATAACCTCCCTAACACCATCATGGAGTCGATGGCGTGCGGCGTGCCGAGCATCGGTTTCAGGGTAGGAGGAATACCGGAGATGATAGACCATCAGCAGAACGGCTACGTGGCCAACTACCGCGATACCGAAGATCTGGCGAGTGGCATCCACTGGGTTCTCGAAGAGGCCGACAGGGCGGCTCTGAAGCATGCATGTCTGCAAAAGGTTGCACAGAACTATTCGCAGCATGCCGTAGCATTGAAATATATTGAAGTTTATAACGAGGCGATGGCCTACAAAAACTATAAGTTATGATTAAGTTCACCGTCGTAACCTGTACGTACAATGCCGAGAAGGAGTTGCAGCGTACCCTCGACAGCGTGCAGCGCCAGACCTACTGCAACATCGAGCACATCATCATGGATGGCGGTTCCCGCGACCGTACCCTCCAGCTGGTGAAGGCATATCAGCATCGCAATGCAGTAGGCGAGAGTTCGCACGAAATCGTGGTGATATCAGAGCCCGACAAGGGACTTTATGATGCCATGAACAAGAGCATCGACCGTGCTACGGGCGATTACCTGGTGTTCATGAATGCCGGCGACACCTTTCCTACAGCCGATACGCTGGAGTACGTAGAAGGCTGCGTAGGCGAAGGAGAAGTACTGCCCGGCGTACTTTACGGCGATACCGATATCGTGAACGAGATGGGCCATTTCCTGCGTCACCGCCGTCTAGCTCCGCCCAAGAAACTCACGTGGCGTTCGTTCATCTGGGGCATGCTGGTGTGTCACCAGTCATTCTATGCCCGCACAGACATAGCCCGTGAGATTCATTACGATCTGCACTACCATTATTCGGCAGATGTAGACTGGTGCATCCGCATCATGCGAGAGTCATCTCGTCGCAAGCTCCCGTTGCGCAACGTCCATGCCGTCCTCACCCATTTTCTGGATGGTGGCATGACCACGCAGTACCATCAAGCCTCCCTGAAGGAGCGTTTCCAGGTGATGCGCACCCATTACGGCCTTCTTCCCACCCTTGCAGTTCATGCCTGGTTTGTGATAAGAGGGGCTTTTAAAAGGTAAAAAGGTAAAAAAGTAAAAAGGTAAAAAAAGCCTTCCCCCTTTGCGCCCCCGTTCCCAGCGATTCCATCGCTGGTCCCCTCAAGTCTTGAAAAATAGCCCCTGGTGTGTTTTTACATCAGGGGCTTTTAACTTTACGGGGGACCAGCGATGGAATCGCTGGGAACGGGGCCGAACGGGGGTTAGCCCTTTTTTACCCTTTTACCTTTAAAAGCCCCTTCAGGTCGGTGATGATGGCCTGGGTGTAGGCTCTTATCTGAGATTCTGACAGATCGCTGATATGCTCGGGAGCGAGGGCGGCGATGTACTGGCGGGTCTCCATCTCTATCATCGTGGCGATAGGGAGGAGCTTGTGGGCTGTCTTGCCGATGGCTTCTATTGATAACTCGCCTTCTGTTGCCTGCTGGAGGTTCTGGAGATGGGATGACAACTCCTGCTTGACGGTGCTGAGTATCTCGGCTTCTGCCTCCGGATCGCCTTCTGCAAAGGTCAGGAGGGGTGCAAAGCGGGAATTCTTATTGGTTTTCTCTGCTATATCCTCTGCTGCTGATGCAGCATCCTCCAAACCGAGGATTTCTTTCAGTTTCTCTGTGCTGAACGGCTTGAAGAGGCAATCGTCGAAACCGGCTTCTTTCAATTCTCTGATGATGCTGGCATCGTGGGCAGTCATCGCTACTACCTTCATGTGGCTGTGGTTGATGTGCTGAATCATCCTGATGCCGTTCATCTCGGGCATTTCGATATCCATCATCATCAGCGCAGGATGCTCGTTGTGGAGCATGGTGAGCGCCTCGGCTACATGCAGACAGGCAAAGACTTGCCAGCTGTCGCCTACCAGCTTCTTCAGCATCTCCTGAAGCAGACGGAGCTGCAACGGGTCGTCATCGAGCAGCAGTATCTTGTGATTTTCGAAATGGGGCTTGACTGGGGTGAGCGGCTTCTGCTCTTCTGCCTCTTCTACTGCAGGAGCGGTGCCTAAGGCAAGCGGAATGGTGACGGTGAAGGTGCTGCCCTTGTCCTTGACGGATTCCAGACGCAGGGTGCCCTGGAGCAGATTGACCAGTTCCTGGGTGATGTTCAGTCCGAGACCGGTGCCCTCGATGCCCTGGGCACTCTTCAAACGGGTAAATGCCTGGAACACCTTCTGGCGCTCTTCGGTGGTCATGCCCTTGCCGGTATCCCTTACCGAGAAGGTGAGGAGGTGCTGGGAACTGATGGCTGCCTGGATGGTGACGCTGCCCTTATCGGTATACTTGATGGCATTGCTCACCAGGTTGTTGAGTATCTGACGGATACGGAAGGCATCGGCACGGTAGTAGGTCTGAGGACTGCTGATGCCATCGAGCTCCAGATGCAGTTCCAGTCCCTTCTCACGGCTCAGGATCTGCATCTCTCCGGCACACTGGCGGAACATGTCGGCAGGCGAGAAATCTACCGGGTTCAGCTTCATCAGTCCGTTTTCCAACTGGTGATAATCGAGCAGGGCGGCAACGAGCCGGGAGAGATGGGTGGCAGAACCCTTGATGCTGTTGAGACAGGAGATACCCTGTGGGTTGTCGACATAATCCTTCATCAGGTCGATGAAGCCCGAGATGCTGGCAGCCGGAGCCTTGATGTCGTGGGTGATGGTGAGGAGCAGGCGCTCGCGCTGGTTCATGATGCGCCTGATTTCCTCGTTAGCCTCTTCGAGATTCTCGCGGTAGATGCGTTCCTTCTGCGTATCGCGGTAGATGTAATAGACGAGGATGACGGCGGCTGTGATGGCTACGACGGCAAGCAGACCTATCTGCCATAGCAGATTCTGGCGCGCCTGCATCGCCTGGTTGATAGCCTGCTGCATCGCCTGACGTTCGCGCTGGTGGATATCGTTGAGTTGCTGGGAGGAGCGCAGGGCGAGGCGGGCATTGGTTATCTGCAGGTCTCTCACCTCGCGGTTGATGGCTTCGTGGTTATCGCGCGTAGACTGCTTTTCCTTGCGGTCAATCTGTTTCAGGATATTGGCTACGTTTCCGGCTACGTTGACCGGGGTAGAGAGGGTATCGGTGACAGCCTGGTTGCTGTCGCGTCTGATGCTGAGCGTTTCGGCATGTTCCTTCTTGAAGGCATCGGCAAGGCGGCGGAAGAAGCCTTTGCGGGTTTTCATCACCTCTACGGTAGTGTTCTTTGCTACATGGGTCTTGGGTGCCTTGGAATGCACGACAACGGAATCTTCGCCACTGTTGAGGCTGTTCATCTTCTCGTGCAGATAGTTGTGGGATGACTTACCCTGCATGGCACGGGTAAGCTGCTGCAGATTGGTCTGTTCCTCCTTGAGCAGGCTCGACATGGTGCTGTCGGCTGCCTGGCGCTTTTCGATATAGTCGCGGGTTGCCTGGTTGATAGCGAGCACGGCTGTGGTGTTGCGATATACCAACCCTATCGCCAGAATCAGTACGATGGCGACGATGATGTAACTCAGGGCTACCTTGAAAGGAACGTTTGTTTTCTGCATCTTCTAATCTTTTAATGTTTTGAGTCTTTTTGCTATTTGCGTGCAAAGTTAATCAAAAATGCGATATAAACCAACGAAAACAGGAGATAAATGCCAAAAGCTGGTCATCTATCTCCTGTTTCATTGAAAGCGACGCGTAATTACTATTTTCTGAAGGTGAATTTACTCTGCTACGGTTGAATTCACTGTTGTTGCTGTAGTGTCTGTAGGAGTCTCTGCTGGGGTCTCAACAGGTGTTGCTGTTGTGTCGGCTGGAGCTACTGTGTCTACTGGTTCTGAACCTGCAACGTTTACCATTCTGTTACCTGCAAATACATTGCTAACTGATACCATTGCTACTGCTGCGATAACTGCAAATACTAACTTTTTCATAATTCTTTTGTTTTTAAATTGTGAATATTATTTTGTTTATTAATTCTCTTGCTGAAACTCATTTGCGAGTTCGCTAAATAATATCACAATAGGCGTGCCAGAAAATGATGGATTTGGTTAAGTATCTAATAATCAGGACAAATGGTGTTTCGTGCCAGAAACGGGATGTGGGGAAAGTGGGGAAAAGGTGTAGAAAAATTCCCCAATATAGTGTGGAATATATTGGGGAATCGGGGTGTGATATGTTTTACTCCATGCCGTATTTCTTCATTTTGTTGTAGAGAGTCTTGCGGTCGATGGCAAGCAGTTGGGCTGCCTTGCTCTTGTTGCCGTGGGTGGCTCTCAGGGCAGCGGCGATGCTTTCCTGTTCCGACTGTTCGCTGTGCAGCTGCATATTGATTGGTCGGGCTGTGGAGGTCTGTGCCATCGTCTTCTCCAGTTCCTGGGCACCGATATACTTGCCACGGGTGAGCAGGGTGGCGCGCTTCATCACATTGTTCAGTTCGCGCAGGTTGCCCGGCCAGTCGTATGAGGCAATGATTTCGGAGGCTTTGGCATCCAGTCCGAGCACATTCTTGCCCAGTTCCTGGTTGGCATGCTTGATAAAGAGGTTGGCAAAGAGGAAGATATCGGCACCTCTGTCCTTGAGGGCAGGCATGTAGATGGTAAACTCGTTGATGCGGTGATAGAGGTCCTCTCTGAACTTGCCTTCGGCTACCGCCTGCGCCAGATTCTCGTTGGTGGCACAGATGAGTCGGATATCCACATCAATCTCCTGCGTGCTGCCCAGCGGACGGATTTTTCTCTCCTGCAAGGCTCTGAGGAGCTGCACCTGTACTTCGTAGTTGAGGTTTCCCATTTCATCGAGGAAAACCGTTCCACCGTTAGCTATCTCGAAGGCGCCCTTCTTATCCTGTTCGGCTCCGGTAAAGGCACCCTTCTTATATCCGAAGAATTCAGATGCCGCCACCTCCTTAGGAATGGCGCCGCAGTCGATGGCATAGAAAGGTTTGTCCTTGCGCAGACTCTGTTCGTGGATGCTGCGCGCCACATATTCCTTTCCGGTGCCGCTGGCTCCGAGAATGAGCACTGACATCGGGGTTGGGGCAACGAGCGAAACGAACTCGTAGAGCTGTTTGGAAGCCTCGCTTTCACCTTTTATATATCTGGGCACTTCCGTAGCGCCCTGCTGCTCTTCTTGGGGCGCATCCTGCATGGCGGCAGATTCCGCACGCTGAGGGGCTGAAACCGCTGAAGCAGCCGACTGGATAGCCTCACGGATTTTCTCTAAGAGGATTTCGGGATGGAAGGGTTTAGCCACGTAATCGGTAGCACCCGATTTCATGGCACATACAGCATTCTGAACCTCTGCATAGCTAGTCATTACGATAAAAGGCAGGTGGGCATCGGATTTTCTGATATGCTGGAGCAATACCAGTCCGTCGTGGTCGGGCAGGCGCAGGTCGGAAAGAACCAGATGGAATGCATCGCCGGCTCCCATCGCTTTGATGGCAGCGCCTACGGATGTTACCCTTTCCACATCGAATCCTTTCTTTTTGAGCCAAGTCTGTATCATTGTTCCGAATGCTAAATCGTCTTCTACAATCAATATCCTCTTCATGATGTTCTGTTTTATCCTCTTCTAAAATATCGTTATATATAACTTTGTGCAAAGGTACGGAAAAGTTGTATGGAAAGCTATTTAATTCACATTATTTAGCATTAAAACCGACTAAAATTCTACAAACCCTGTTCTATTATCTTATTTTTAGTGAAAAGAACAATTGTTTTCGGATAAAAGCATGCTAGTTGCTTTATTTTTTGTATCTTTGCAACCATGTTAAAACAAGATTTAGAGTCATGAATCCGATAGTACAAACCATCATATTGTCAGCTTCGGCGGTGCGCATGTTGCCGCATATCGCTCTGTATCTGCTCCATAAGAAGGAGATAGATGCCGACCTGCTGAAGGTGCAGGACAGGAAGCCTACGGTGCTCAACCTGATCAAGGCATGCACCCGCGAAAGGAGTTTCCGCAATCTGTTTTATTACCGCATGGGCGAATACCGTTCGGTTTTCATCAGTTGGCTGTTGCCTCCCGAGCGTACGATGACCATCTGGTGCCCGCATATCGGGAAGGGTGCGCATCTGGAGCACAGCTATGCCACCTATCTCAACGCAGAAAGCATAGGTGATGACTTCTACTGTCTGCAGATGGTGACGCTGGGCAACGGCAAGGGCGGCAGACCTACCATCGGAAATGACGTGAAGATTTATACCGGCGCCACGGTATTCGGCGGCATCCATATCGGCAACCACGTGACGATAGGCGCCGGTGCCGTGGTATTCCAGGATATTCCCGACGGGGCTACCGTGGTAGGGAATCCGGGGAGAATAGTAAAACAGGAAGATAAAAAAGATTAGAAGATATGGCAGAAACACTGAAGGAGAAAACAGCCAAGGGACTTTTCTGGGGGGCAATGAACAATGGAGCGATGCAGGTTATCGGACTGGTATTCGGCATCATTCTGGGACGACTGCTGTCGAAGGAAGACTACGGAATGATGGCGATGATCAATGTGTTCCCGCTGATAGCGATTGCGCTCCAGAACAGCGGATTCGCTTCTGCCATCGGTAACCTGAAGCATCCTACCTCCAATGATTACAACTCCGTGTTCTGGTTTAATATCATCGTGGGCGGTTCTCTTTATGTCATCCTTTTCCTCTGTGCCCCTTTCATTGCAGATTTCTATCATGACGACCGGCTTATCGCGTTGTGCAGGCTAGCTTTCGTCACGATTCTCTTTTCCAGTCTGGGGACGGCTCAGGCTGCATTCCTCTTCAAGAACATGATGGTGAAGCAGCAGGCGAAGGCAAGTATCACGGCGGTGCTGCTGTCGAGTAGCGTGGGTGTGCTGATGGCATGGAATGGCTTTGCCTATTGGTCATTGGCAACCCAGGGAGTGGTCTATGTGGGACTGAATACCCTGCTGGTATGGCATTATTCCACCTGGCGACCTTCGCTGAAGATAGATTTCACGCCCGTGAAGACGATGTTTCCGTTTAGCTTCAAGATAGCTGCCACAACCATCGCCACCAAAATCAACGACAACGTGATGAATATCCTTTTGGGACGTTTCTACAACAATGCCATTACGGGTAGCTACAACCAGGCTTACCAGTGGAACTCGAAGTGTTATCTGCTGTTGCAGGGAATGCTGAATCCGGTCATCCAGCCAACGCTGGTGAATCTCTCTGACGACAAGGAGCGCCAGCTGATGGCTTTCAGGAAGATGGTGCGGTTTATCTGCTTCCTTTCCTTCCCCCTGCTGTTTGGACTGGGACTCGTTTCCAATGAGTTTATCATCATCACGCTGACCGAGAAATGGCAGTCGAGCGCAGAACTGCTGCGTATGCTGTGCGTGGGCGGTTCGGTGATGCCGCTATATACGCTGTTTTCCAACGTGGTGATCAGCAAGGGTAAATCTGGCGCCTATTTCTGGTGTACGGTATCGCTGAGCGTTACCCAGATTGTGCTGATGCTGTTTCTCTGGCCTTACGGCATCCGCCTGATGGTATCTGTCTACGTGGCATTGACCATCATCTGGATGTTTGTATGGTATGCGCTGGCTTACCGCTATATCAGTTACCGTCCGCTCGACTTTCTGAAAGATACCTGTCCGTTCCTGCTGGCGGCTCTGGGCGTGATGAGCCTCACCTATCTGGCAACGGCGGGCATTACCAATCTGGCATGTCTGCTCCTGGCAAGGGTTGTGATGGCTGCCGTATTATATTTCGTGGTCATGAAAGTGGCCCGGGTTGCCATTTTGGACGAGTGTATCCGTTTTGTATTAAAGAAAAAATAGAAGAATATGATGGAAAATCAGACAAGACAATATAGTAATGAGGAGCTGAGAGCCCGGTTCAATCCTGAAGGTTCCCAGCTGTGGAAGCATCAGCAGAGGATGGTAGAGCTGCTGCTGGCTTTTGATGCCATCTGCAAGCGCCATCACATCCGTTACTGGCTGATAGGCGGTACGTTGATAGGTGCAGCCCGCCATCAGGGTTTCATTCCCTGGGATGATGACATGGATGTGCAGATGCTGCGGGAGGATTATCTGAAGATGATAGAGATTCTGCCCCGAGAACTGGACGGGACGATGGCGCTGCAATGCAGACAGACGGATGAAAACTATTTCTTCCAGTATGCCAAGTTGAGAGACCGCCGTTCGGTGCTGGATGAGAACAACGGCTATGACCGGATTTTCAAGGAGCGGGGCATCTACATAGACATCTTTCCTATCGACAAGCATCCCAAATGGCTGCAGCGGCTGTCGATGCAGACCATCGGACACACCTATAAGATATTGAAGCGGAAGGACCTGAAGGATGAGGTGATTATCGGCAAGGTGATGCGCTGGGTGCATCTGAATGAACGGATAATTTATCCGGTGATGAGGGGAATCGCCAAACTGACCGGTGGTGCTTATCTGGATGCTTTCGGCGTGCCTTTTGTCGTAGAGCGCCATCTGGAAGACATCTTCCCGCTGACTACCCTGGAGTTTGAGGGGCATCAGATGCCTGTGCCGGGCAACTACGACAAGGTGCTGACCGACCAATATGGCAACTATATGCAGTTGCCGGATCTGGACAAGGTGAATCTGCACGTCGGCAAGTTGGAGTTCAAATCATGAACCAGTTATAAATGGAAAATTCCAGCAACTAAAGCGATTGCTTGAGTTGCTGGAATTTTTGTTGGCAGTGCTGTTTATAGCTGTAACCGAACCATTTGCGCTGGTATTTTCTATAGGTATAGATGGTGCAGAATCTGAGGGAATCGAAGAGGGAATGTCTCCCCACCTCATAGATGGTAGGTGGAATCCTGACAAAATACAGGTCGGCCACCGTATCGAAAGCCGAGAAAGCCTTTACCCCTGGCAGACTCAGCAGCCATTCCTCGGCCATGAACCGGTTGTGCAGCTTGGTATCTTCGTCTAGGGCAGGGAGCGTTCTGAAATAAGATGCCTTCGCCCACCAGAAGTTGCCGGCATACATCTTGTTCTTGAAAGGAGGGAAGAGATAGCTTCCGTAGGTATCATATCCCGCTTCCAGGGTGTTGACAGCCACTTTCCACTGGTTCATCAGGAAATATTCCATCATTCTTCTCCATGCCACGATCTTATCCACGAACCCCCTGAATTCCCTGTCTTCCTGATGCAGGGTAGTCTGATAGGTGATTCCCTTGGTATGGAAATAGTAGAAGAGGAAGTCTTCGTGCTGCGATTTCTCATACATATAGTCGAGTGCCGGAAATTCGAATCGCTGTGGATTGGTGGTCTTGGAAACAAATTCTATCTTATCTGCCGCATATTGTCGCAGGATATCTTCTAATTCCATGATATCTTCGTTGTTTCTGGCGATGCAGCTGATATAGAGACGGTTGCTAGCCTCGAGCAGTCCGCTGTCTGCGAGATGCTGCATCTGTTCCTTTACCATCTCTTTCCAGTTGGCGTCGCAGAAGATATGGTAGATGCCGTAGATGGGAGTAGAACAGGCTGGAGTATGGCTCCAGGACGACAGGTCCTTGCGCTCGTATATTCCCAATGTACTCTTGTATATTCTCTTTAGAATGGATGTCATGATGCTGATGGATGCTTTTTAATGAGATGCAGATGATGCTTTCAAGGATTTAATGAGACGCTGGAACATGGTTTTCATGTCGTATCTTGGCGTCCAGCCGAGCTGATGCACCTTGCTGCAGGACAGACGGAGCCGGGTCATCGGAGAATAGCCCATGCCTTCTTTCAGCTGGATAACCGGCTGGATATCAGGATTGAAGGTGTTGCAGAGGAACTTCGCCATATCGATGATGGAAATATAGGTTGACTCGTTGGCAACATTGTATGCCTCGCCGTCTTCACCCTTCAGCAGGATGAAAAGGATTGCCTCGATGGCATCAACCGTATAGCAATAGCAGCGGCTCAGTTCACCGGTGGTATGGAGAACGATGTCTTCTCCGGCAATGATGTTGCGGGCAAACTGTGCGAAGACGCGGTTGTCATCTGCTGTAACTCCTGCTCCGAAGGTCTGGGCGAGGCGGGCTGTCTTGACATGCACTCCATATTCTCGGGCATAGGCATGGCAGAGACATTCGGCTGCTCTCTTGGCTACAGGATAGCTGCTGCGGGTATCTGAAAGATGGATGTAGCCCTGCTCTTCCTCGCTGAGCGGATGGGAATCATCATAGATGCTTCCATATACCTCCAGGGATGAAACATTGACGATAGAGGCGGTGTTCTGGCGGAGGGCGAAACGCAGGAGCTGGGCTGTGCCGTCGAAATCGGTCATCATGGTTTCTACCGGCTTGCTGACAAAGTATTGGGATGCAGTAGGACTGGCAAAATGCACCAGATAATCGATATGAACCTCCTGTGGCATCTCCTCTGTCTTGCTGAAATCATGCTTCAGAATCACGATGTTCTTGCCCAAAACCTCTGCAGAATGGGCATCTTCCTGAGGATGACCCAGTACCTGCTGCGCCTTTTCTGCGTTTCTTACGAAGCAGACGATGGTCAGGTTCAGTCCGTGCTGTCTGTCGAGTTCTTCCAGGCAATGAACCATGCAGGAGCCCAGTAAGCCCGTAGCTCCCGTAATGCCGATGGTCTTGTTTCTCAGTTGTTCGTAAAGCGGAAAGCTTTTGGCAAAGTCTTTCCAGTCTTCCAGTTCTATTTCGTTATGTTTCATTTCTTTTCTATCTTTATCAGAAACCGAAAATCTGCTGGTTCTCATGTACCGTTACCATGGCACGGAACACAAAGAAATCGGTTGGTGTTGTAATCTTGATGTTCTCCATCGGACCGATGATGGTACCGAGTTTATAGCCGTAGTGGCTCATCATCGTACAGGAATCGATGAAGTTGTGTCTGTCTTCTTCAATCGCCTTGCGGTGTGAAGAGAGGATATCTTTCAGTCGGAAACTCTGTGGTGCTCTGGCAATCAGAGAATTGTCTCGTTCCGGAATTTCCAGCGAGTTGTCTTCCTGTTTTACGATGAAAGTCTCTGTGGCTGGTATACAGGTGATGCAGGAGCCACATTCTTCCACCTTTCGGATATTGTCTGTAATGGTTTCCTCGGTGATGAGTGGGCGTACGCCGTCATGAATGAGCACGTTGGCATCTCTGCCGCCGGCAAATTCCTCGGCAGCACAGAGTCCGTGATAGATGGAATCCTGTCCGCTGTTGCCACCCGGTACAATCTTCACCACCTTGCTGATTTCGAACTTGCGTATCATCTTCTCCAGGAAAGGAATCCATGATTCGATGCAGGCTACGACGATGCCATCTATCTCCGGATGATTGTCGAACAATTCCAAAGTATAGATGATGATAGGTTTGCCGTTCAGTTCCAGAAACTGCTTAGGTCTTGACTTGGTGTGCATTCTGAGGCCGGAGCCTCCTGCAAAGATGACTGCTATGTTCATAAGATTCCTTTTTTAGAGAGTTATTATAAAGAATGGGGCTTTTGGGGCCGCTTATTTCATGACCTGGGTTGCCTGGTCTGACATGTAGGTGAACAGCCAGTAGCCATTCCATGCCCAGAGATACAGGGTGAGTAACCAGCAGAAATATCTCAGGATAACCTGTTTGCCCGGTGCGAGCGACTTCATCAGGTAGGCGATGGCAATAGGAATGATGAATATCCAGTGGCAAGCCATGATATACATCTCGTTCAGACCGAATCCCATCACAAAATGGATGACGATGTCTAATCCTAGCCAGCTCAGTACCAGGAGGAAGAATTTGTGCCGGATGCCAACCACGATGCCGATGATGAACAGCAGCGAGATGATGGCTTCGATGACATAATTGAATGCATAGTTATACTTCACGATGGTAGGGCGGTTTACGCACATATCGTCCAGGAGATAAGAGTCGTGGAGCTGGATGGATTCTCCCATCATGTTGTGAATCAGGGCATCGGTCCTGGAAGTTGACGTATCGGTCCATTTCCAGAATCCCTCCTGCTTCATCGGTTCTCCGGTATGTGCCATAACCCAGGCGTGATGGATGGAATCCTTCCGCTGCTGTTCCGGGTCCTTGGCATGTGACTTTACCTCAATCTGCTTGTCTACATGAAACTGGGGCTCCCTTATCTCCGTATAGATAAGATAGGCAGTAGTTACCAGCAGAATGGCTGGCAGAATCATAGCCACGAGATTCTTAGGGGCGAAGACCTTCCTGCCGTTGGTAAACCAGGCTGCCAGATAGGTCTTGGCTATGTTGCTGAGGGTGACTCCTCCGGTCAGGAAACTGAGGATGCCGATGGTCCAGGCAGACAGCCTGCGTCTCTCCTTCATCGCCATGCCTGCCAGATACAGCGTCATGGTCAGCATGAGGAGCGACCAGCAGAAGTGGTCGGGTACCAGCATGGAAACCATCACCATACCGAAGGAATAGAGCATGGTGGAGAAAAGAATGCAGTCTTTCTTCTTCAGTTCTATGATTTCCCGGAAGATGCGGTATACGAAGATGAAGGAATAGAAGGCGCTTGCTATGAGCAGGATAGCCATGAATATCATCGCATAGTTGGTATCGCCCGAAGATATCAGTTCCTTATTGATGAGATAGAAGGGATAAAGGATGACTGCAAAGAGCGGATGGCGCGGAATCTCGAAATAGAGTTTGCCATTCGACATAAAGATATACGACCATGCATCAAAGCCGGATACATGGAAGGTTTTGGCGAACAACTGCCAGAAACTGACGTGGTGCGCTCTGAGGAAAAGGTTGCCGTATTTGTAGAAGAACAACCCGTTGAGCAGTACGAATACCAATAGAGCCACGAGGCCCGGTATCCTTTCTTCTTTCTTTATTTTAAAAATATTCTTCATTGTCTTATTCTTATTTTGGGTGCAAAGTTAGTGTAAAAAATTGATTGTGAGAAGAAAAATGAGGAAATATTTCGTTTTGTCTGGTTTTTGTGGCGGTTTTATTTGGCGTTGTCTTCTTTTTAAGTTATCTTTGCAGAGGTATAGTACTGAATTTGCTAGTAAGCTCCACACGCCCTGAAAGGGCAGAAGCTCCTAGCCCAGGGCAACACCCTGGGTTTTTATGGGCGCAAACTTGTCGCCCTGTAAGGGCAAAAGCTTTAAAGAGCTAGTCAATTTACAAGGCTTTTGCCCTTACAGGGCGTCTTGCTGGTTGCTGTTTATACCCAGGGTGTTGCCCTGGGCTAGGAGCTTTTGGGCCTTCAGCCCGTTCTTAAACCACTTGTGAAAGTTCAGTATGGTATATTGAGTTGGCTAATGATGTAAATAAGAAATAGATATGAAACAACCTGCTAAGATTGATGTCGCCGTATTGATGCTCTTCTTCAATCGTCCCGACAATTTCCAAAAAGTGTTCGACGAGGTGAAGAAGGCTCGTCCCGCCAAGTTGTTCCTTTATCAGGATGGAGCAAGGGGCGAACGTGACGTGCCGGGTATCGAGGCTTGCCGGCAGATTGCATCAGATGAGAATATTGATTGGGAGTGTGAGGTTTACCGCTCTTATCAGACAAAGAACCAGGGATGCGACCCATCGGAGTATCTCTCCCAGAAATGGGCTTTCTCGATGGTGGACAAATGCATCGTACTGGAAGATGACGATGTGCCGAGCCAGTCGTTCTTCCCTTTCTGCAAGGAGATGCTCGACCGCTATGAGCACGATGAACGCATCGCCATGATTGCCGGATTCAATGAGGATGAGATAACGCCCGATTGCGAGGACAGCTATTTCTTTACCTCTATCTTCGCTATCTGGGGATGGGCTTCCTGGCGGCGCGTGGTGGATAAATGGGAGGGTGACTATGCCTTCCTGCGCGACAAGCAGGCTATGCAGCGTCTGCAGTCGCTGGTGAAGCAGCGCGGATACCGCAAGGATTTCATTCCGATGTGCCGGGATCATGCCCATAGCGGCAAGGAGTTTTATGAGAGTATCTTCTGGGCTTCGATGCTGCTGAATTCCAGTCTGGCTATCATGCCATCCAGGAATCTCATCAATAATCTGGGTCTCTCTGCAGATTCTACCCATTTTGCGGGTAGCATGAAGACCACCCCGAAAGCTTACCGCCGTATCTTCACGATGAAGCGCCATGAGCTGGAGTTCCCGCTGAAACATCCTAAATATGTGGTGGAAAACGTAGATTTCAAGGAACGGTTGTACAAGACCAATGCCTGGGGACATCCGCTCATCAAGATGTCGCGCTCTCTGGAGGAACTGCTGCTGAACTTGCGCTATGGCAATTTCTCGGGCATCTTCAAGGCAATGGGGCGCCGCTGGCGCAAAATGCTGGGAAGTGATAAGCATGTTTAATCGCAGACTCAAGTTTCGCAAGTTCAGAAGTTAAAGGAGTTAAAGAAGTTAAAGAAGTTATCACTCCCTACGGTCGTTCGGGAAGTTAAGAGACGATAGTCTTCTAGCTTAAACTTAGGACATTTGTCCCTTAACTTCCCTCTAACTTCCCTAACTTCCCTTAACTTCCCCACATGCGAAAGTTCTTTTATTTAGCAGAAATATCCGATAATCAGGATGCCGTTATATATCAGCAGGAAGAGTCCTATGGTGAGCAACAGACTCTTCAGACAGAGGCTGTAGCGCTGATGCCTGGTTTCTTTCAGAAGGAAACCGATGGCGATAGGGAGGGCATATATCCAATGGCCTGACATGATATATACTTCGTTGAGACCGAATCCGAGTCCGATATGCAGCAGCATGTCGAGGCCGAAATACGACATGACTAGCCAGAGATACCTGCTCTTTCTGCCAGCCCAGATGCCGGCAAGGAACAGGATGATGATAAGTGCCTCTACGATATAGTTGAAGGCATATCGGTAGTTGACGAACATCGGGCGGTGGCGCAATTCATCCTGCAGCACGTAATCCTGATGCAGCTGGATAGATTCGCCCATCAGGTTCTCTACGATAGACAGGGCTCGGGAACTGGTGGCATCGGTCCAGTTCATGAATTCGCCTTTCATGATAGGGGCACCTTGCTTAGGTCCTCTTTTCTTTCTGGCTTCATTCCGTGCCAGTTGCTTTGCCTTCTGTATGCTGTCGTTCTTGGTTTTCTGTGCTATTTCTTCAGGCGTAATGATCTTCAGACCTCTTTGGATGGAATCTTTTGTCAGCGAATCCTTTATCTGTTTGAGTTGTGCCATACGCTCCTGTCGGGCTTTCTTTTCGGCAGCCTTCTTGGCTTTCATCTCCTTTCGTGCCATCTCGACAGGCCATACGAAGGTGCGGTATTCCCATCGGCAGAATCCCCATAGCAGGGCTGCTGGCAGGATGACCGCCAGAAGGAGATATTTAGGGCAGAAGAAACGCTTTCTGTTGACAAAGAGGGCTGAAAAGAAGATTTTCAGACCATTATTGAGTGAGGTGCCGGCTGTCAGAACGAAATATACCACCGTTTGCCATATCTTGAGCGGGTGGTTATGTTTGATTCTGCGTCCGGAGACGTAGAGTGCTAGAATGAGCAGCAGCATAGAGATGACGAAGTGGTCGGGCACGATGCAGGTTACCATGACGTAGCCGAAGGAGAAGAACAGCAAGGTGAGAATAGAGGATGCTGCCTTGTCCAGCTCCAGCACTTCGCGAAAGATTCTCTGCAGGAAAAGGGTGGCATAGAACCCGCAGAACATCTGGATGATTACAGCGATGAAAAGGGCACAGTTGTAACCTGTGAGTTTCATCAGTCCCATATTGATGAGGTAAGGGATATACATGTAAAAGGCGAGCAGCGGGTGGCGGTATACATTATATGCCGCATTCCAATCGCTTAATACCCAATAGGCTAAAGGGTCGAAACCGGATACGCAGAAGTGGCGGATGAAGTTCTTGTAATAGTCATCCGTAACGAGGGTAAAGGTACCGGTATAGCGGGCTATCACTACACCGTTCAGTATGGCCAGTGCCAGGAAGATGCCCAGTGCGAGCCATCTTTCCTCTTTCTTGATTTTAAAAATATCGAATATCTTTTTCATATCTTTCTTTTATCGTGTTTTGGGAATCCCCTTATTTCTTCAGGAAGAACCTTACCAGGAGAAAGTTTACCGGGATGCAGATGCAGAGGGTGGGTATCATAGCCAGCTGTTTGGCTAGACCCAAGCCTACGAAGAGGTTGAGGCAGAGGGTCTGCATCGAGTAGTTGACGATGTGGGAGAGGGTGAATCCTGCTCCGCGCTTGGCATTCGCCTTTACCTTGAAGGTATAGCGGGTACTGGCGATGAAATTGAAGATGAAACTCACGATATAGGCGATGGTGTTGGCTGTGGTAGCCAGACTGTGGTCGCCCATGTTGGGGATGAAATGGGTCAGTGCCGGCATCATAGCCAGGTAGATGACATATTGCAGTACCGTAGCCAGTCCGCCTACGATTCCGAATCTGATGACTTCGCCCAGCTTCTCTCGCTTGGCATCATCCATATTATTTATCTTGTTCTTGATATTCATGTTGCAAAAGTACTTCAAAATCTCCAAATTACCAAATATATCGTGGTATTATTTATCTCAGCATCTTTCCTTTTCCGAAGAGATAAGCCAGATGGGTCTTCTCCATCATCTTGGCGATGCCGATGCTTCCGGCTATAGCGATGAAAATGGTAACGAGGGCGAAGATAATCTCGCTCCTGTCCCAGCTAAAGAGGGGATGATAGAACTTGGCTGCCATCGTAAAGATAGGGTGGAAGAGGTAGATGGGCAGCGTGTTGCGGCCTATATATAATAAGGTGTCTTCAGTCTTTCGGACGCTGGCATTATCCTGTAGGCGTTTGATGAGGCTGTGTATCCACATCAGGGATGAAATGCAGCACCAGCAGGAGAAGACGATGGCGAGCGTGCCCCAGTCGTACCATTCTTCTAAGCCCAGCAAGTTGATCCAGAGCAGCAGGGCTACCGGTGAAGGACGGAATATCTTGTCAAAGCCGATATGGCATTGTCTGAGCACCGCTCCGATGAAATAATAGGTGGCGGCACTGGGCGAAAGAGCGGGTGTCTTGGACAGGAGCAGGAGTAGGGTGGCGAAGATGAAGAGGCTTGTGGTGGTGCTCATCGTCGTTTTTCCCTGTCTGAGGGCTCCCCAGGTTGCTCCCTTGAAACTGACGTAATAGAGAATGCCGCAGATAATCATGGTCTGGATGAACCAATAGGGACCGATGGAAGTAACGAATATCTTCTCACAAATCTGAGAGAGTGACAGTTCCGTGATGCCATCTCTCACCGGCATGAAATAGGAGAGGACCGAGAATCCTGTCACCATGATGACGTAAGGCAAAGCGAGACACATCAGGTATCTTCCCATCTCCTTTGGGCTTTTCTCGATATTCACGAGATAGCCCGTGATGATGAGGAAGGTAGGCATCATAAACGAGAGAATGCCTGCCTTGAGCTGGGGGTATGCGTTGCCGAAGCTCACGATATGAATCAATATCATGAGAATAATGAGTATGGCTCTTATCCAGTCGATGTCTGTATTCCTTTGTTTCATAATGAATATATTCAAAATCTTTACTTGTTGATGTTACAATTGGGGGCAAATATACATAAAATATTCTTTTCCTCAAAATCTTTTTGCCTAAAATTCCCCCAGATTCTCAAAATCTTGCCTGTGCAAGTCTTAAAGAACTGTACGTTTGGCACGGACTGAAAGCTCAAAAGCTCTTAGCCCAGGGCTAAGAGCAATCAGTAAGGTATTCTTTAGCCAAATCGAAGGAAAATTGCTCGATTTGGCTAAAGAATCCTTGCTTTTCTCGGATATGCGCATTCGTAATCGTATGGCAGATTTCGTGGCAGAAACAGGGATAAAAAGTGGCATTATCCCAACGATGATTACTACTTTTGGCGTGCGCCTTACGCAGTATGCAGCCTTGGCTCAAGTACAAATCACAATGGACGACCTGTTCGTATAAATTCGTATAAACAAATACGAGGACACTGTTAGCCCCGACTTTTGGATAGAATTAACCATTGTTAGCCCCGACTTTTGGATAAAATTAACTATTGTTTGCCTTGACTTTTGGATAAAAGTTGTATCTTTGCACTGAAAATCAATAAATTACGCAAAATGGTATATTACAAACGAAACATAGATAAAAAACTCCTGGAATGGAAGGTTTCTCAAAGAAGGAAACCTTTGCTTATACGTGGAGCCAGACAAGTAGGAAAATCTTCTGCTGTACGTCAGTTAGGCAAAGCGTTTAAGTACTTTGTGGAGATAAATTTAGAGAGTCAACCATCCATAAGAGGACTCTTTTCAAAAGATATTGACGTGCATAGAACGTGTGAAGGCATAAGTGCAACTACCGGAATCCCTGTAATACCTGGAGAAACTCTACTCTTCATAGATGAGATACAAGTTAGCCAGGAAGCAATCATGTCGCTCCGTTATTTCAAAGAGGATTATCCGGAACTACATGTCATCGCAGCCGGCTCATTACTGGAATTTACCTTAGAGGAGCTTCCTTCCTTTGGAGTGGGGAGAATACGTTCACTCTACATGTACCCTTTTTCCTTTGATGAATTTCTCATGGCACAGGGACTGGATACCACTATAAGTTACAAGCAGCAGGCATCACCCTCATCTCCGCTTCCTGATGCCGTTCACAACAAACTGGTAGACCAGCTGAAGACCTTCTATCTGGTGGGTGGCATGCCTGCAGCAGTTACAGAATGGATTGAGACCCAAAGTTATTTGGAATGCGCTCATGTCCATAACGATATTCTGGATACCTATCAGGACGATTTTGCCAAGTATAAGTCGCGTATATCTCCAGCTTTATTGAGAAAGGTCTTGCGTTCCGTTGCTTTGCAGGCTGGCAGTAAGTTTGTTTATAGACAGGTTGCCGATGATGTTCATTCTTCGGTCATCAAAGATGCACTTCATCTATTGACATTAGCAGGACTCATAAAGCCGGTAACCCATACTGATGGAAATGGAGTTCCACTTGGTGCAGAAGAGAATAGTAGCTACAGAAAATACCTTTTCTTAGATTTGGGGCTGATGCAAACCATGTTGGGTACTCCTGCAGCTAATATCCTTTTGGCTTCGGATGTTGATTTTGTCAATAAAGGGGCGGCTTCAGAAATGTTCGCTGGCTTGGAACTCGTCAAGAATCACGACTGTTTCCAAAAGGCAGAGATGTACTATTGGCAGAATCTGTCAAAAGGAGCCAATGCAGAAATTGATTATCTGGAAGCGAAAGATGGTGTGGTTATACCGATAGAAGTGAAAGCTACTACCAGGGGCAGCATGCAAAGTTTATGGCTATTCATGAGAAAGAAAGCGCTCCATCATGCAGTTCGTACATCCTTAGAGAATTTTGGAGAGTTTGAATACATTGATAAAGAATCTCAAAATGCCTGTCGCCACGTAGATGTAATCCCACTTTATGCAATGAGTAACTTATGCAAACTAAGCGTTGCTCCGAAAGGGGATTAATGGCAACGTCAGGCGTAAGAGGTAAAGGTCGGCAAGTTTTCATTTGGTATAGTATCTTTACAAGCATATCTTTCGAAAGAGTGCGGAAGATTGAATCAAAACAGGCTAACAAAGGTTACATGTAGGGACAGCATAACGAACATGCTGCCCCTTTTTTCTTATTGTTGGCATTACGCAAAATGGACTTTCGGGAGGCTCTGAGAGACGGAAAAGAGTGACTATCTGGCTACAAAATCAGCTAGAGAAGATAAAAAGCAGAAATTACTGTTTTTTGCAAAATACCAGAGAAAAGAGCCATTTTTATTGCGCGTGAACCTAATAAGGTGTCCAGTTGCCCACCAAATGGACACCTAAATGGGAGCAACTGGACACCTAGTGGGGGCAACTGGACACCTTATTTCAATTATTTTTTGTATATTTGCAGCATGATTGCGAGATTGGAGCCATGTCGGATTGCTGTTCGGCATACCTGTTCATCATGCAGGAAAGCCTCTTATGTTTCCAGGAATCATCTTCGCTCTGATGATCCAATGGACATGATAGCGAAGCCTATCCCATCATAGAGGAAAGCTCCTGATCTTTGCGATAAATTGGCAAACAGACATATAAGATAAAATATTAACATTAATCATTTATAACAAAACGTGTATGAAAAAGAAACAATTACACAAATCGAATTGGCTCGTCACGATGCTGCTGCTCGTGATGGCTATCCTCATGCCTTATGGGGGGCATGGGCACAAACGCCTTCCAGGCCTTCCATTGGTAATGGAGTAGACACTCCTTTTCAGATATCCACAGCTGCCGAACTGGCGTGGTTCCGCGACTATGTGAACGGAACTATCGTGGACAAAGGCGAAAACCCTGGAACTACTCACCCATCAGCTTCTGCCACGCTGACTGATAATATCGACTTGTCAGAGTTCTGCCATGCGAAGGATGACGCAACGAATACTGCAGAACTCAGCTGGACTCCTATCGGTAACTCATATGATAATAAGTATCAAGGTACATTTGACGGCAACGGGAAGACCATCAGAAATCTCTACATCAATGCCATCTCTGAGAATACCGATATCACCTGCTATGCCGGTTTCTTCGGCTATACTGATACAGGTGGCAGCATCAAGAACATCACTTTCGGCAATGCAAAGGTAAAGAGTACTGGTAAGCGGCTCCGCGTTTATACCATTGTAGTCTTTTCATTTATTCGTACCTTTGCACCATCATTTTAAAATCAAACAAATTATGACATCAAACGAACGTTTTGAGAAGGCTTGGGATTCCTTCTTGGTCTATCTGAACCGAAATCCCAAGGCCCAA
>ENA-OPSQ01000071-OPSQ01000071.1-human-gut-metagenome-genome-assembly--contig:-NODE-71-length-86433-cov-16.709845_pt1 | contig 86433 bp, 69 predicted proteins | sample MGYA00241456_ERZ501904 | MGnify/ENA primary metagenome ERZ501904 (study PRJEB25962, sample SAMEA2042452) | human gut metagenome | biome: human gut; feature: human-associated habitat; material: faeces...
AAGGTACGAATAAATGAGAAGACTACAATGGTATAAATGCGGAGCCGCTTACCTGTGCGTGGTATTCGTGCAATGACACCCGTGTGGGGAGAGGATGCCAGAATGTACCAAAAACTTCCTGCTTTTCTGGCAGATTCGTTGCCGGATGCCTGGGGTAATCAGCTTTTCGAACTTTGGCGAATTCAAAATCATATTCCTAATGCTGATATAACTCCGTTGGATAAACTTTCATTTATCGGTAAGCGAGGAATGGGGGCATTGGAATTCTTGCCAGAGGTCACAAAGGCGGATAAGGCAGAAATGATAGATGTCAAGTCGTTGGCAGATTTGGCAGAGCGCATTTTCATCGAGCGTGAAAATGCCCACATTATGCCAGAGGAATCTATCACTATGCAGTCCTTGCTTACAGTGGGAACATCGGCAGGTGGACGTCAGCCTAAGGCTATTATTGCTATCAATAAAGCTACGGGGGAGATACGAAGCGGTCAGGTGGCTGGTCTACAGGATTATGATTACTATATATTGAAATTTGGCGATACGAAATACAGTTCTGCAGAGATAGAGATGACCTATTATGAGATGGCCATCAAGGCGGGAATAGATATGATGCCATCCCGACTATATGAGATAGATGGAAACAGGAATTTCATAACGAAGCGTTTCGATCGTGATGGTGAGAGGAAGTTGCATACGCAGACACTTGCTGCGATTTCTCCGGAAACCGATAGCTATGAGGGACTTATTGCTGTCTGCAGAAAATTACATTTGCCGGAGACAGATTGCCAGGAAGTATTTCGCAGACTTGTGTTCAATGTACTTTCCAACAATACGGATGACCATACAAAGAATTTCTCTTTTGTGATGGACGAGGCGGGGATTTGGCGTTTGTCACCAGCCTATGACCTCACTTATATTATAGATACAGGAGGCTATTTACCTAATACGGGTCATTGTATGTATGTAAGGTCTAAACTGCATCATATTTCTTACGATGATGCCATTCAGTTTGCCAAGGACAATGGCATTCGGCGTGCTGATGCAATCATTAGGGAAGTAGCTGATTCTCTGCTGCAATTCCGTGACATAGCCAAGCGAAATGAGGTTCAGGACAGATGGATCAGTTCCATAGAGTCAGCGATAAATGCTCATCTCGTATCATGGGGATTGGAGGATAAAGACAACAGTTCTGCTTCTTTTGAGATAGATGGCAAAAGTTGTACTGATGTCCGTATAGAGCAGGCTTACAAAGGCAACTTCCATTTGTATGCAAGCATAGATGGGCGAGAATGTAAGTTTATTATCGGAAAGAACAAGCCCGAATATGCTACGATTCAAGAGTTGGGAGTATCCAATCTTTCGGAGTCGATGCTCAGAGATTTGGTTGCGAAATATCTGGTGAGATAGAAGAAAAGTGATTAAAAATAGAAAAAGCAAAGAAAAGTGAGGCTTATATGCAATTTTTCCTCCAAAACTTATGGCTATGTCGGGAAAGTTTTGTAATTTTGAAGCGGATTTGGTGTATGCCATCTCCAAGACATATTAGAATATAAAGAGGCGTTATGCTTATCTTGTACATGAAAACGTAGGAAACTTTCATAGGATACAAGGATGGCATAGTGGTTCTCACGCTATAGCGTGGGCTGCTATTTCCATATCTGTATCCTGGGCTTTTCCTACGGCCTTCATGTAAGACATGGCATAGTCAGCGCCACGCTTCTTGCATAAATAGAATGTCCTTTGGAGGCGACGGAAGGCAAATATGAGAAGAGTATGAGAGTAAAAAGTTTACTTCTTGCATTGGGTCTTTCCCTCTTGGTAGGAAAATCATTCGCAATCTCTTTTAAGGTAGATGGTATTAGTTATGTTGCAAATGCAGATACAGCCATCATTAAAGGATATAGCGAAATTCCTGAAAATGGAGAATTAACATTGGCGTCCACCATATCTTATGGTGGAAAGGACTATCGTGTAACTACAATTCAAGGTTCTGCATTCTTGTCTTGCACAGACATTAAAAAATTAATTGTACCTGCTAATATCAAGTACATTCAGTCTGGTGCATTTGAGAATTGTGTCAATATGGACAAACTTGTATTGGAAGAAGGGGAGGAGAGATTGAATGCAGAAAGTGATGCCTTCAAAAACTGCGGTATTGAAGAGGTTGTAATCGGGAGAGATTTAAAAAACAGTATTTTTAGGAGGAATATAGTTTTGACTAAAGTTGTATTTGGCAACAAAATAAAAAATATTCCTTATGAGGCATTCTATGGTTGCTCGAATTTGAGTAGTGTTGATTTGTCTAAGGTTGAATCAATAGGAAATGGTGCTTTTGCTTCTACCAAACTTGAGAATGTTGAAATTCCTGCACAGTTATCTTATTTGGGTACTTCTGTTTTCTCTGATTGTACATCTCTAACAAGAGTTTCTATTAAAGCGAACATAACAAGTATTCCAGATGGTTGTTTTCAGGGTTGTTCTTCTCTGTCATCCGTAGAGTATCCTGCAACGGTTACTCTTATTGGTGAAAATGCTTTTTCTGGTTGTGGTTTTACTTCTTTCAAAATGAATGAGAATGTTACAGAAATTCAGAGATATGCTTTCTATAATTGTGGAAATTTAGAGAAAATAGAGTGGGGAAATGTATCTTTAATTGGGTATAATGCATTTGAAGGTTGTAGTTTTAAGGAACTAAGTTTGCCTAATTCTCTTTGTAATATTTATATGAATGCATTTCGTGGTTGTAAGAACTTGGTAAAAGTTGATTTGAGCAGAACAAATGTTACGGAAATTGGCTGCTTTGCGAATTGTTGTGCATTGAAAGAAGTTTGTTTTCCTAAGAATTTAACAGGAATAGGTTATGAATGTTTTAAGGGATGTTCGTCTATTGTTAGTTTAAACTTGCCTTCTACTTTAGAAACTCTTTCTGGTGGAGATTTTCAGGGTATGTCATCTTTGGCAGAAATAGATTTGTCTGATACGAAAATCAAGAGCCTATCATATGATTGTTTTAAGGATTGCAGCTCTTTGCAAAAAATAGTGTTTCCAACTTCATTGGAAAGTTTAAATTCTTCTGCTTTTGAAAATGCAATAGCATTAAAAGAAGTAGATTTATCACATACCAATGTACATAATATTCCTGGATACTGCTTTGCTGGCTGTAGCTCTTTGGAGCAAGTATCTTTAACTGAAAATACGGATACTATTGAATATCAAGCTTTTGCTGGCTGTTCTAATTTGGCTATTGTTAAAAATACAGATAATATAAAGATAGTGTATGATGGTGCTTTCGCAAAAACTAAGTTGTTTGATGGTGTACAGAATGGACCTGCAATGATTGGTTCTGTACTTTATCAATATAAAGGTACTATTGGGGATAAGGAATATAGTGTTCCTGAGAATGTAACTTGTATTGCCGCAAAGGCATTGGCAAATCAGAAAATCCAATCAATTAAATTGAATAAGGGGTTAAGATATATAGGAACTGGAACATTTGATAATTGTGCAAACCTTTTATCTTTAACGGTTCCTAGTTCTGTAGAATACATTGGCTCAAGCACGGGTTGTTCTTCTTTGTCTTCTTTAACTCTGAAGGAAGGAGACAAGAATTTGGAACTTGGTGCATTTTCAGACAATAAAATCAAAAAAATCTACATGGGTAGAAATGTGTCTTCTCAATTGGATTGGATGCCAGAGTTGGAGAATCTAACTATTGGAAAGTACGTAAAGTCTATCGGCTCAGATTTCTCTTCAAGCGAAAAGCTTACTAACCTTGAACTTGAAGATGCTGATGATGTATTGGATTTCGGTAATAATCCTATGGTCGGCAGGGTTACCAGCTTGTATATGGGAAGAAATGTAAGAGTAAATTATGGAATGATAGCTAATTCTGCAGAGTATGAAGCTAATAGTTTTAAAAATCTTACAGATATAACAATTGGAGATAGAATAGAATCTATATGTAAGTTTTTGTGCTTCAAAAACCAAGTGATGAGAGAGTTGATAATTCCTGGTACTGTTAAGAATATTGAACCTTATGCATTTTGTGGACTTCCATATCTGAAAAAGCTCATACTATCCGAAGGAATTGAAAAGATTGAAGATCATGCCTTTGGATTTGGAGATTTTGGAGTTTGGTATAATAATCGCAAAGTAGATATGGATGAACTTATAATTCCTTCATCTGTAAAGAGCATTGGAGAAAATGCTTTTGTTGGTATTGGATGTAAGCATTTAGTCTTGCCTGATAATGTCTTAATAGGATTGGATGCTTTTTATGCAATAGATACCGATTCTTTGGTTTTGCCTAGAATATTCTATGGCTCGACTTTTAATTCTGGATGGTTTACTTATTTAGATTTGCATAATTGTACTAACCAATTTCTAAAAGAAGGGTATCTTTGGAATTGTTGGAGATTACGTGAGATAATTCTTCCTGCGCATTTGGAAACAATGGATTATGCGACATTTAGAGAATGTAGTTCTCTGGAATCAGTGGTTTGTTTATCTAATGATATTTTGGAGATAACAGGAGAAAAGATATATAATGGCAAAATCTTCGTTCTTCCTGGGTCTCAGCTCCCTGAAGAAGACGTGACCTATATGTATACTGTAAATAAGTTGAATTATGAGCAGTCTGCTGATGGCAAGGTCCTCTTTGATGGAATCAACAATATGTCTTACGATATTACTCCTATCTTCTATCAGAATGGCGAAGAGGTTGAGTTGAAAGAGGCTGGAGTCTACGATTTGAGTATGAAAATCTCTGGAACAACCTATGATGGTATTTATCCTACAGGATTAAAAGTTACCGTTACTTCTTCTACAGGAATCAATAATGTGACTATGGATTCTAATGCAAGCAATTGCCCTATTTATAATATGAACGGGCAGAGAGTTGATGGTAGTTATAAAGGCGTAGTAATCCAGAATGGAAAAAAGAGATTAGCCAAGTAAAAACTTGCTGAAAACATTATAAATGAAAAACAGCCAACTTTCAAATATACTATTGAAGGTTGGCTGTCTTTTTTGGGAGGTATTTGGCTGGCAAAATTTGATTTTATGGTCTGATTTAACATTATTAAATACAAATATATCAGAGAAATCCACTTTTGCGTGAATTTTCTTGCTCAAAAGTTTGTATTATCAATAAATATTCGTATCTTTGCAGCGTCAGTTCCCACCAAGCCTCTCAACGATGCTCAAATGCGTGGGGCTTTTTTGTATGTGTTCGTCTATTCTCAAAATACGCTTATGGAAAGATTACCGCACTTCACAAAACATTATATGACAGAGGCGGACTTGGTGGCTCTGTTGGAAAGTCGTGGACTTATCATTTCTGATGAAACCAAAGCGGTACGATATTTGGAGAGTATCGGGTACTATCGTCTTTCTGCTTATATGTACCCATTCTTGAAAGTTCCAAAAGAATCCCATCAGTATAAAGAAGAAACAACTTTTCAGCAAGTGCTGAATCTTTATCGCTTTGACAAAAAGTTGCGTATGCTTCTTCTCAATGAAATTGAAAAAGTTGAGATAGCCATTCGTCGGGCTATTATGAATATTCCTGTGCAGATAACTGGGGATATTTATTGGCTGACTAATTCGGTTCATTTTGCCAACCAAAGAACTTTCCAAGATACAAAGAACACCATTGATAAGGAATACGCAAAATCAACAGAAGAGTTCATTAAGCATTTCAAAAACTGCTATTGTGACCCATATCCTCCATCATGGATTTTGGGCGAGTTGCTGACAATGGGTAATGTGAACATGGTTTATCGTAATCTGAAAGCAGACAAGATACGTAAGCGCATTTCTCACTATTTTGGTTTGCAACCTATAGTCTTGGAATCTTGGATAACATCTTTGACATTGTTGAGAAATGCTTGTTGCCACCATTCAAGAGTGTGGAACAAGGTAAGTTCTATTATGCCTGTATCTCCAAGAAGGATTGCACATTCTTGGATTACACAGCCCTCAAACCCTCAAAGAGTATATTTCACAATCTGCATCATCAAGTATTTCCTTGATATTATATCGCCTAACAATGATATGTTAGTCAAGATGCAAACACTATTTTCCAATTATCCGGAGATAAATCTGGCAGCTCTTGGATTTCCGAATGGATGGGAGAGCGAACCTTTATGGACGCAAGGGATGTAAGTGCTCTTGCCCTAAGAATTCAAGAATTGGAAAAAGAAAATGCCAGACTTAAAGCGATTCTTGACAAGAATGGGATAGAATATGAAAGTTTAGAATCAAAGACTTATAACTCTAATCGTATAGAAGCAGCATCAGTTTCTATATGCCAATTCTCTTTACAAGAAAAGGTTTCTATATTTCAAAGTGTATTCCAAGGTCGTGATGATGTTTTTGCTAAGCGTTGGTATAGTAGTACGACCCAAAAGTCTGGCTATCAGCCTGTATGCACGAGAGAATGGAATCGAGAATTTTGCGATAAACGAAAATATAAGTGTGCGGATTGTCCCAACAGGCAGTTCGCTCCTTTGACATACAATGACGTTTTCAATCATCTTGCAGGAAAGGATGTATGGGGACGTGATGTTATTGGACTTTATCCAATACGAAAGGACAATACTTGCAGTTTTCTTTGCACAGACTTTGATGACAAAAGCTGTGAACATGGCTACAAGAATGATGTGCTTTCTTTTGTAAATGTTTGCAAAACTTGGAATGTGCCTTGTTACATTGAGCGCTCACGTTCTGGTAATGGAGCTCATGTGTGGATATTCTTTGATACGCCAATAACAGCTTTCAAGGCACGAAAGTTAGGAAATGCCATTCTTACAGAGGCGATGAATAGTGATGTCCATCTTTCTTTCAGGTCATACGACCGTTTCTTTCCTAACCAAGACACTTTGCCTGAAGGAGGTCTTGGCAATCTTGTAGCCTTGCCTTTACAGGGGATGGCTCGCCGCAAAGGAAACAGTGTGTTTGTTGATGAAGATTTCAATGCGTATGGTGACCAATGGGAATTGTTATCAAAAATTCGTAAGTTGTCGGAGGTAGAACTTGATATGTTGTTACGGCTTCACATTGTGCCAACATTGGGCGAGCTCTCGAAGACTAGTGAGGAAAAGCCTTGGGAGACACCTCAAATGGATATGATGCAAACAGATTGTTATCCAAAGGAAATTGTGCTGACAAGAGCTAACATGCTATATATACCTTTGGCAAGTCTGTCTGCCAAATGCGTGAACGTTTTCAAGCGCATAGCTGCTTTCCGTAATCCTGAATTTTATGAGAAACAAGGGATGCGCCTCTCTACGTATAATATTCCACGTATTATTTCGTGTTCGGAAATAACAGACGACTATCTTGTTCTTCCTCGTGGGTGTGAGGATGCGGTTCGTGACATCTTAAACCAGCATAATGTTAAAGTTATGATTTCAGACAAGACTAACCATGGGCGTAGTATAAAGGTTACATTCAGAGGAGGTCTTCGAGAAGGACAGCAAAAGGCAATGGAAGCTTTTGCTGGGCATAATGTCGGAACACTATCAGCAACAACAGCGTTTGGAAAGACCGTGTTTGCCATCGGAATGATAGCAAAGAGAAAGGTCAATACACTAATACTTGTTCACAACAAGGCATTGCTTGAGCAATGGAAGGAGCGGTTGGAATCGTTTCTTAAAATTGATGAAACCATAGAAGAGCCTGAAACAAAACGAGGACGAAAAACGAAATCCTCTGCTATCGGTTGTTTGTATGCAGGCAAGAACACGTTGCATGGAATCATTGATATAGCTTTGATACAATCTTGTTTGAATGATGGTGAAGTAAAGCCTTTTGTCGTGGATTACGGTATGGTGATAGTCGATGAATGTCACCATGTGTCTTCAGTCAGCTTCGAGCTGGTTCTTCGACAAGTGACTGCTACTTTTGTTTATGGTTTGACCGCAACTCCAATCAGAAAAGATGGGCATCAACCTATTATCTTTATGCAATGCGGAAAGATAAGATTCACATCTGATGCCAAGAACCAAATGGAAAATCAAGGATTCAAACGCCTGCTGATTCCAAGGTTTACCTCGTTCCGAAGCATTACATCAGACCGCAAGACTTATGTTCAAATAACGCAAGAGTTATCCGAGGATAAGGTTAGAAATGAGTTTGTTATGGAGGATATCAAGGCTGCGATTCAAAAAGGACGAACACCTTTAGTGCTGACAACTCGTACAGCTCATGTCAAGGTGTTGGCACAAATGCTAATGCCTTTTGCTGATCATGTTATACAACTCATAGGTGCAGACTCTGCTAAAGAAAAACGTCTTGCATTACAAAAACTACAGTCAATACCTACATCAGAATCACTTGTGATTGTGGCTACAGGAAAGTATGTAGGTGAGGGTTTCGATTATCCTCGCCTTGATACCCTGTTCCTTACTATGCCTATTGCCTGGAAAGGAAACGTGGAGCAATATGCAGGGCGTTTACATAGAGAATATGAAGGAAAGAGCGAAGTATGCATATATGATTATGTGGATATTCGTGTTCCACTTTGCGACTCTATGTATCGTAAACGACTGAAAGGGTATATTAAAGCTGGATATGGAAAGAATGTGACATTACCAGCACCAGATAAAAAATCCCAAGAATTGATATATGAGCAAAATAATTACGAAGCGGCATTCCGAAATGATTTGGCAAAAGCCAAACATTCTGTTGTTATCGCAGTACCGAAAGTGAAGTTCAAATATAAACCCTCTATCATGTCTGCACTCGCAAACCTTCTTCATGATGGTGTTTCTGTGGTTGTACATGTAAAAGAGGAAGGGGCTAATGAGACAGAACTGTCAAATGCAGGAATGGATGTAGTGTGCAACAAGGAACAAACTCTACAATGTGCCATCATAGACAAATCTATTGTTTGGTATGGAAATATCAACTTCTTTGGCTATAACTCGGAAACAAATAATGTCATGCGAATAACTGACTACAAAATTGCTAACGAAATGATGGAAATACTATACTCAGCCACGGAAAACAAGGCAAATGAAACAAGGTAAATGAAAAAAAGTTATACTTTACCTATATAATTAGCAAAGTAAAATATTTGTAGAATGCATTATAAATGAAAAACAGCCAACTTTCAAATATGTTATTGAAGGTTGGCTGTTTTTTCTTGCTCAAAAGTTTGTATTATCAATAATTATTCGTATCTTTGCAGCGCGAGAACCCGCCAAGCCTCTCAACGATGCTCAAATGTGCGGGTCGTTTTTTAAGGCCGTTACCGCCCCGTTTCAAGCATGTTTTGTTGAATTGCGGTTCTATTTTTGCAGTGATATATTGTTAATAATCAGAAAAATGCTTGTTTTCTGAAATATTATCTGTATCTTTGTACATTAATTATTAAGAGTAAGATTATGGCTTCAAAGAGATATCCTTTGGGAATACAAACGTTCTCCGAAATCGTGAAGGGGAATTACTTCTATGCTGACAAGACGGCTATCGTCTATCAGTTGGCTCATTATGCCAAGTTTCATTTTCTGAGTCGCCCACGTCGATTCGGAAAATCCTTGTTTGTATCTACCCTCCAGGCTTATTTCGAGGGTAAGAAAGAACTGTTCAAGGGTCTTGCCATCGAACAGATGGAGAAGGAGTGGACGGTATATCCTGTCATCCACTTGGATCTGAGTTGTGGTAAGTATTATAGTTTGGAGAATACTAAAATCATATTAAACAATATCCTTAAAGTTGAAGAGCAGAAATATGGAATAGAAGTTCCTGAATCTGAGCGTGAAGGCTTTGGGGCTCGCTTTAGGGATATTTTGCTTGCTGCCACGGCTCAAACCGGTAAACAAGCTGTTGTTCTCATCGACGAGTATGATGCTCCTATGCATGATTCTGTAAGTGACGAAGAGTTGCAGAAGACCATCCGCAACATCATGAGAGATTTCTTCAGCCCCTTGAAGCAGCAAGAGGGAAACATCCGCTTTGTATTCATCACAGGCATCTCCAAGTTTAGTCAGCTCAGCATCTTTAGCGAGTTGAACAATCTCAAGATTCTCACGTTGAAGGATGAATACAGTAGCTGTTGTGGTATTACCAAGAGTGAATTGACTCAGTATTTCCGTGAGGGAATCGAGGAGATGGCTGAGTATAATGGACTTACTTATGAGGAGACTTTGCAGCAACTCAAGCAGCATTATGATGGCTACCACTTCAGTATCAATAGCGAGGATATCTTCAATCCTTACAGCATTATCAATGCTTTGGATGATAAGGAGTTTAATAGCTATTGGTTTACATCTGGTACGCCTACGTTCCTGATAGAACTGATGCAGCAGAAGAATTTGGATATGCTCAATCTGGACGATCTGTGGATACAGGCATCACGTTTTGATACACCTACGGAAAGGCTTGCTGATCCTATTCCTGTCCTTTTCCAAAGTGGCTACCTTACCATTAAAGGATATGAGAAGAAAGGCAAGTTGTATCATCTCTGTTTCCCAAATCAAGAAGTAAGACAAGGTTTCTCGGAAAGTCTCGTCTGGTATTATTCAGCGCAAGACATGAACAGATATGATGCCATCGTGTATGCTTATTCCAAGAATGTGCTCATCAATGATGACATGGGTGCCTTTATGCCTCATTTGAAGGCATTCTATGATAAGTTCCCATATACGATTATCAACAATAATGAGCGTCACTATCAAGCTGTGATATTCACCATCTTCACCATGCTTGGCGAAGATGTGAAGGTGGAGCATACCACTTCGGATGGAAGAATAGACCTTGTTCTCAAGACGGATAAGAGTATCTTTATCTTTGAGTTGAAATATAAGAAGTCTGCCGACATCGCCATGGCGCAAATCAGCGATAAGAACTATGCCAAGGCTTTTGCCGATGATGGGCGAAAGGTTGTGAAAGTGGGTATTAACTTCTCGGAAAACCAGCGAAGTATAGAGGATTGGGTGATAGAATAAATGAAATAGAAGAAAGTTGGTGACCTTCATCAGGTGTATGTCACCACACTATATAGATAAAAATATATCTGAACAGGGGCGGTAACTCGATTTTTTAGGCAGTTACCGCCCCGTTTCAAGCATGTTTTGTTCTTTTGTACAGTCGCAGAACTTAGATAATCACCGCCGTTCCGCTGCATGTTACCATCAGCATGGAACCGCTCTTTCCTACGGTTTCGTAATCCAGGTCGATGCCCACGATGGCGTTGCAGCCCAGGGATGCGGCACGGTCGGCCATCTCTCTGAGGGCTGTATCCTTAGCCTCGCGGAGTGTGCTTTCGTAAGAACCGCTTCTGCCGCCGATTACATCACGGACACTGGCAAAGAAATCCTTTACAAAGTTGGTACCGATGATGGTTTCGCCGGTCACTACGCCACGGTATTCACGGATAGGGTGGCCTTCTATGGTTGGAGTTGTACTTAAAATCATAATCTTTTCCTTTCTTTTTTATGTTATTATCAATGTTATTTATAGCTTAGACGATAAAAGTGGTGAAAAGGTTGCAGGAAATCCAGAAATAATTGCTATTTTTGCATCGGAAATATAAATATTTATAGGTTATATGAACAAGAGATTGATGTTTTCGGCAGCACTCGTGATGGCGCTGCTTTCGGCAAACGCTCAGAAAAGAGCGTTTACCATCGAGGATTTGTATAGGGTGAAGGGCGTATCTTCGGTGAGCCTTTCGCCTCTGATCGCTTCCGTCTTGCTATCTACGACCGGGCTACAAAGAAGTCTACCGTCCTGACAGAGAAGTTTGACAACTGGGTAGATGATTACAAATGGGCTTCAGACAGCAAGAGTATCTTCTTCCTCGGTCAGGTACAGGGCACTCAGCCGCTCTACAAGCTCGATATAGCCAGAAAAACCATCTCGCCGGTATTGACGGGTAAGGCCATCTCAGAGTTTGATTTTGACAATAAGGGTATGGTATATTATACCTATAGCACGACAGGCAAGCCATCCGAGGATGTAATGAAGGTTACCGATAAACTGGCAACCCTGGAATATGTTGATTCTACCAGGATGGGAGCGATGGGATGGTCGTATGGCGGTTACATGATGAACTGGCTGCAGGGACATACCAAGCGATTCAAGTGTCTGGCTTCCATGATGGGCGTATATGACTTGCGCTCTATTACAATGCGCACCTCGACTGGTTCCATCGTTATCTCGGCGGTGCTCCTGCACCTTGGGACACAGAGAAAATGGTGAATAATGAGATAGAGTACTAAAATGCCCTATATATAATAAGGTGTAGAAAAACAAAATAAAAAAGCTCCGTTCGCAATCAGATGCGAATGGAGCTTTTTTCTGATAATTAAAAACTTACTTTGTTTCCTGTTCTTCCTGCATGTCCAGATACTGGTTGTCCTTATCGTAGAATTCGTACTGGAGGAATGCCAGTTTCTGTGAAGGAATCACATTGAAGCCGAAACCATACTTAAACTGCCATCTGCGCTTCAGGGAAATGAAGCCCTTGTTGATGAAGGCAGCCACGTAAGGATTCACATACAAAGTGAATTTCTTGACGCCGATCTTGTTGACTAGGCGGTCGATTTTTCTTTCCAACTGGTCGGTAAAGAGGATGCTCGACTTAATCTTGCCCGTACCGAAACAGGTAGGGCAGGTTTCATCTACATTCACATCCATAGCCGGACGTACACGCTGGCGTGTAATCTGCATCAGTCCGAACTTGCTCAATGGCAGGATGTTGTGCTTGGCACGGTCCTTCTGCATGTTCTTGCACATGCGTTCATAGAGCAGCTGTCGGTCTTCGGCAAGATTCATGTCGATGAAGTCGACAACAATGATACCTCCCATATCTCGGAGGCGCAATTGTCTTGCCAACTCATCAGCAGCGCCGAGGTTAACATCCAGTGCATTTGCTTCCTGACCTTTCTCACGAGTTCTGTTACCACTGTTTACATCGACAACGTGCAAGGCCTCGGTGTGCTCGATGATGAGATAAGCACCGTGCTTGTAGTTTACAACACGACCAAAGCCAGCTTTAATCTGCTTAGTAATGCTGAAATTGTCGAAGATAGGCACCTTACCGGTGTAGAGCTTAACTATGCCCGCCTTTTCAGGGGCTATTAGAGAAACATAGTTCTTCACCTCGTTCATCACATCTTCGTTGTTCACGTAGATGTTCTCGTAAGATGGGTTAAACAAGTCACGCAAGAGAGCAACGGCTCTTCCGGTCTCCTCGAATGCAAGTTGCGGGCGCTGCTGGGTCTTCTGTACCTTGGCGATAGCATCCTCCCATCGCTTCACCAGGACTTTCAGCTCAGCATCGAGCTCAGCGACCTTCTTACCCTCAGCCACAGTGCGGACGATAACACCGCAATTCTTTGGTTTGATGCTGTGAATGAGTTGTTTGAGTCGGGAGCGTTCTTCACCGCTTTTAATTTTCGACGAGACAGAAACTTTATCACCGAATGGCATGAGTACCAGGTATCGGCCCGCGAATGAGATTTCGCCTGTGAGTCGAGGTCCCTTGGTAGAGATTGGTTCCTTTACGATTTGTACCAGCACTTCCTGTCCTGCTTTGAGCACATTCTGTATGCTGCCGTCCTTTTCCAATTCAGGCATTTTGCTGGCTTTAGAGAATGGGAAAAGTTTCTTTCTGTCACTCTGTACTTGTTTAAGGTACTTCTGGTAGGAATTAAAATGACTTCCTAGGTCAAGATAATGAAGAAAGGCGTCGCGTTCATAACCTACATCCACGAAGCAGGCGTTAAGACCCGGCATCAGTTTTTTAACCTTTGCGATGTAGATGTTGCCCACAGAGAACGATGCCTCACGAGGTTCGTTCTGGTATTCCACCAACTGTTTGTCCTCCATGAGTGCGATAGAGATGTCTTTCTGTTGGACATCAATTACAACTTCGCTTGTCATATCTTCAATAATCTTTTTACTTTAAATTAATACAAAAAAAGGGTATGTCATTCCATATCAGAACTGACACACCCCCTCAGTCACGAACTGACCGAGAGCTATAGTAGACTAGCTACAATGCTAGCTTACTTGCTCTTATGTCTGTTCTTACGTAATCTTTTTTTACGCTTGTGAGTAGCCATCTTGTGGCCCTTCTTTTTCTTTCCGTTTGGCATGATTTAAAAATTTTAAAATATTGTTATTATAAAAAATGATATTTCTCTCTTTCTGTCCAGCAGTATTACTGAGCGTTCTGCATCTCCTCGACGAAGCTCTTTGATGGCTTGAAGCTTGGTAAGTCGTGAGCTGGAATGGTGATGGTTGTATTCTTTGAGATGTTGCGAGCAGTCTTTGCAGCACGATGCTTGATGTTGAAGCTGCCGAAGCCACGCAAGTATACATTGTCCTTCTTTTCGATGAGGCACTTCTTAACCTCTTCCATAAAAGCCTCTACTACAGTACCTACTTCTTTCTTAGGCATACCAGTAGCGATTGCTACCTCATTAATGATATCTGCTTTGGTCATTTCTTTATTTTTTACTAATTTTACTTGTTAATCTTTATTTCGGTGTGCAAAGATACAAGTTTTTTATGATATAACAAAATACTTAAGGCTTTTTTTGCAAAAATAATGCTCTAAGTATTTGCATATAAGGTTTTTATTGCGTATTTTTGCACCAAAATAGAGAAATTATGAGATTTAAGAGATATTTTTTGGCTTTGATGATGGTTGCCTTTCATGCATTGGCATTGACGGCAGGGGAGGTTTGGACGGCGAAAAATGTACCGATTCCTTTCCTCAGGGATTCTACGCAATATGTTTCCGACCCAGATGGATATGTTGACAAGGCACTGAAGGATTCGGCTAATTTCTATCTTCAGAAACTGAAGTTGGAGTGTGGCGTACAGAATGTGCTCATCATTGTGGGAAAGGTTGACAACCAGGATGCCTTCCGGATGGCGCAGGATGTAGGCAACCAATATGGTATCGGTTACAAGAAGAGCCGGAGAGGACTGGTTATCGTCATCGCGGTGGAGGACCATAAGTACTTTATTGCTCCAGGAAGTGGACTGGAGGGGGAGTTGACCGATGTGGACTGCGATGATATTGCCCGGGCTTGCATAGTGAAGTATATGCGCGAAGGCAATCCGGGCGAGGCGGTAGCATCTGTGAGCCGTGCTATATATAATAAGGTGAAAAGTGGACGGACGGGAATTGCGGATGTTGATGAAGGTTCGGTTAATGACGGAGAGGACTGGTTCCTGGTCATTATCCTATTCCTTATATTCTTCGGCATTCCTATTTATCTGCTTATACGGTACATTCTGGAGATGCTTGGCATTGTGAAGCCAAGACCGAAGGATCAGCAGAGAAATCAGTCTCGTAGGAGAAACAACGATGACGACTGGATACCTCCTTTCTTCATGGGAGGTGGCGGTTCTTCCGGTGGCGGTTTCTCGGGCGGTTCTTTTGGCGGAGGCACCTTTAGCGGAGGCGGCTCTGGCGGAGGATGGTGATGCCTTTGATAGTTAATAGTTTATAGTTTAGAATTAATAATTAATAATAATGACAATGGAACAGACAATGAATTCAAACATGCAACCGGCAAAGAGAGGTATAAAGAAAAGTTGGATTATCCTGGGCATCATAGTTGTGCTGGTACTATGGATGTTCAGTGGTTATAACGGATTGGTAGAGAAACAGGAGTTGGCTACCACAGAGTTGGCTAATGTTCAGACTCAGTATCAGCGTCGTGCAGACATGATGCCACAGTTGGCAAAGATAGTAAAGGCTTATGCCAAGCATGAGAAAGAAACCTTTGCCGAGGTAACCAAGGCTCGTGCTGCTGTTGGTCAGGTAAAGCTGGATGCCAACAATCTTACTGAGGCTAGCCTGAAGAAATATGCTGCAGCACAGGGCGAGTTGGCGAATGCTTTCTCCAAACTGATGGTAGTAGCCGAGAAATATCCTGAGTTGAAAGCCAGCGAGAACTTCAAGGCTCTTCAGGTTCAGGAAGAGGGTACGGAAAACCGCATCAGCGAGGCACGTCGCAAATATAACGAAGCCGTCCAGAACTATAACCAGACGGTTAGGAAAATGCCTAGTGCCCTTATCGCCGGCCTCTTCAATTTCAATGTGATGCCTAAGTTTGAGGCAGCAGCAGGAGCTGAGAAGGCGCCAGATTTGGATATCTAATTTAGAATTGATCATTAAGAATCCTGTTTTTTTTTCTACGGAATTAATAGGTTTGTCATCTAGCCAATGGGAACGAGAAGTATTTCATTGGCTAGTTTTTTTGTTTCATGCTCTTTCAAATTGAAAGTAACTTAATATTTTATATATATTTTGTATTTCAGATGTTTTGTATTTCAGAAATTCTTTGTATCTTTGCACTCAATTTTAGAAACGTGGTAGAAATACTGCAAACATTGAAATTTCAATAAGGTTAATTACAAATATGAAACAAACAAAGATTGTCGCTTCCATCAGTGATCGTAGATGTGATCAAGATTTTATCCGAAAACTGTTTTTCGCTGGAATGAACGTAGTTCGTATGAACACTGCCCATGCCACAGAAGAGGGTATACGCACCATCGTGAAGAATGTAAGAGCCGTATCTCCGCATATTGGTATTATGATTGATACCAAGGGTCCTGAGGTGCGAACTACCGGTGTGAAGGAGCCAATCCACTACAATGTAGGTGATGTTGTAAAAATCTTTGGACGTCCGGAAATGGAGTCTTCTCATGATATTGTGAATGTGAGCTATCCTGACATCGCTGCTGATGTAAAGGTTGGAGATGACCTGCTCTTCGATGATGGTGAACTCGATATGAAGATTATCGACAACCAGGGTCCTATGCTGGTTGCTGAGGTTCAGAACGAAGGTGTGCTCGGTGCTCACAAGAGCGTGAATGTGCCGGGAGAGCATATCGACCTGCCTGCACTGACCGAGAAAGACCGCCGAAATATTGAACTCGCAATCGAACTGGATATTGATTTTATTGCTCACTCTTTTGTGCGCAATGCAGCCGACGTGAAGGCTGTTCAGGATATCTTGGACGCTCACAACAGTGATATCAAGATTATCTCTAAGATTGAAAATCAGGAAGGTGTAGATAATATTGACGAGATTATTGATGCTTGTTATGGTATCATGATTGCCCGTGGTGACCTGGGTATCGAGGTGCCAATCGAGAGAATTCCTGGCATTCAGCGCCGCATCATCTCTAAGTGTGTGAAGGCGCAGAAACCGGTAATCGTGGCTACACAGATGTTGCATACCATGATTAAGAATCCACGTCCTACCCGTGCTGAGGTAACCGATATTGCCAATGCTATCTTCTATCGCACCGATGCGCTGATGCTTTCTGGTGAGACAGCAAGCGGTAAGTATCCTGTAGAAGCTGTGCAGACCATGGCACGTATTGCTGAGCAGGCAGAGAAGGATAAGTCTCCACTGAATGATATTGATCCAACGGAAGATGGTAAGATTGACCAGAAGCTCTTCCTGGCTCATGCTGCCATCGAGGCTACTAAGAAGTTGGGTGTTGCTGGTATTATTACCGATGGCGAGACCGGTCAGACTGCACGCGACCTGGCAGCCTTCCGTGGTCCAAATCCGGTATTGGCAATCTGCTATAGGGAGAAACTCCAGCGCTGGTTGAACCTGAGCTATGGTATTATTCCAATTCATCAGAAGGATCAGGTTTCTACCAAGGATATGTTTACCGCAGCGGTACGTATGCTTCGCCAGAAAGGCTACTTAGGTGAGGAGGATAAGATTGCTTATCTGAGCGGTAGCTTTGGAGAGGGTGGAGGTACTACCTTCGTAGAAATTAATAAGGTGAAGAAGATTTTCGATAACAGTTATAGCTTCAATTTGCCTTCAAATGGCATTGAAAATAAGTAGAAAAGGCTATTATTGAAAAAAAATGAGACGTAGAGAATAATTATTGGTGCAAAAATTTGCAGTATTCAAAAAAATACCGTAATTTTGCACCAATATTTTAAAACGAAAATTTTAGAAAATGAAAAAACTCGTTTATTCAACATTAGTCGCTTTGACTATGATCTTAGTACTTGGCAGTTGCGGAAGTACTAAGAATGTAGCTTATTTCCAAAACGCGGATTCTATCAGTTTGGCTGCTTCAAGAATGCTTTATGAAGCTAAGATTATGCCTAAGGACGAACTTACCATTACCGTGATTACGACAGATCCAAAGGCTGCCATGCCTTTCAACCTTTCCGTTTCTCAAACTTTGGGAAACAGTGGGCAGTTGAGTTCTGGTGCTGGTTCTTTGCAAGGTTATCTGGTTGACAATTCCGGTAACATCGAGTTTCCTGTTGTTGGAACATTGCATGTAGGTGGTTTGACCAAGAAACAGGCAGAAGATCTTATCAAGAAAAAGGTAAAGCCTTATTTGGCTGCAAAGGAAAATCCAATCGTTACAGTTCGTATGGCAAGTTATCATGTTTCTGTATTAGGTGAAGTTACCAAGCCGGGCATCATTTCAGTACCTCAGGAAAAAATGAGTGTTCTCGAGGCTTTGGCTCAGGCAGGCGACCTTACTATCTATGGTAAGCGTGACAATGTGTTGCTGATTCGTCAGGATGCAGCAGGAGAGAAGCATACCTATCGTATGAACTTGAATGATGCAAATATCATAAATTCACCTTTCTATTATCTGCAGCAGAATGATATCATCTATGTAGAGCCAAATAAGGTGAAAGCTCAAAACTCAGCCATCGGTTCATCTACCACATTGTGGTTCTCTGCCGTTGGTACATTGATTTCTATCGCATCGTTGATTGTCAATATCTTGCGATAATAGATCATCGAAGAGGATAAAATCAGGATACTATATAAAATTAAAGTATATATATGTGTGGCATAGTAGGATATTTAGGTAAGGGCGAGGCTTATCCCGCTCTTATCAAAGGTTTAAAGCGCTTGGAATATCGTGGATACGATAGTGCAGGCGTGGCTCTAATCAGTAATGATGGAGCTTTGAACGTTTACAAAGCAAAGGGTAAAGTGGCAGATCTCGAAGCGTTCTGCTCTGATAAGGATATTTCGGGACATGTGGGTATTGCTCATACTCGTTGGGCTACCCATGGAGAGCCTTCTGCTATGAATGCTCACCCGCATTATTCTTCTAGCAAGAACCTTGCCATGATTCATAATGGAATCATTGAAAACTATGCCGATATCAAGAAGAATCTCATTGCCAAGGGAGTAGAGTTCAGAAGCGAGACAGATACAGAGGTTCTTGTCCAGCTGATTGAATATATTCAGGTTAAGAAAAAACTTGACCTGCTGACTGCTGTTCAGGTGGCTCTCCGACAGGTAATCGGAGCTTACGCTATCGCAATTCTGGATAAGCGTAACCCTAATCAGATCATTGCTGCCCGTAAACAGAGTCCATTGGTTGTAGGTATCGGAAAGGATGGAGAGTTTTATCTCGGTTCTGATGCCAGCCCTATCATCGAATATACTGATAAGGTGGTTTATCTGGAGGATGGTAACATCGCTGTAATGCGCCTCGGTGAGGAATTGCAGGTGGTGAACATCCAGAACGTTAAACTCAATCCTGAGGTGCAGACTGTAGACATTGACCTCGGTCAGATAGAAAAGGGCGGTTTCCCTCACTTTATGTTGAAGGAAATTTTTGAGCAGCCAGAGTGCCTTCGTAACTGTATGCGTGGTCGTGTGGTAAGTCGCACGGTGGAAACCCGCGTAATGACCGATGACGACGATACAACCAGCAAGACGGAGACAGAGATGGGCGTAGTGCTCAGTTCCATTACCGATCATCGTCAGCAGCTCCTCAATGCCAAGCGAATCATTATCGTGGCTTGTGGTACATCATGGCATGCCGGACTTATCGGCAAGCAGATGATAGAGAACTATTGCCGCATTCCAGTAGAAGTAGAATATGCATCAGAGTTTCGTTATCGCAATCCTGTGGTAACGAAGGACGATGTTGTCATCGCCATTTCCCAGAGTGGTGAAACCGCTGATACCCTGGCTGCTATCAAGCTTGCCAAGGAGAGCGGTGCGTTTATCTATGGTATCTGTAACTCCATCGGTTCTTCCATCGCACGAGAGACAGATACAGGTACCTATATTCACGTCGGTCCGGAGATTGGTGTTGCCTCTACCAAGGCGTTCACTGGTCAGGTTACCGTCCTTATCCTCCTGGCACTTGCCATCGGTAAGGAGAGGGGAACCATCAGCGAAAATGATTATCAGAAGATTACAGAACAGCTTTGGAACATTCCTGCCAAGATGAAGGAAGTGTTGAAGCTCAACAATAAGATAGCTGACTTGAGCCGTACGTTTACATACGCTCGCAATTTCATCTATCTGGGCCGTGGATTCCAGTATCCTGTGGCCCTTGAGGGTGCATTGAAGTTGAAGGAGATTAGCTACATCCACGCTGAGGGTTATCCTGCAGCGGAGATGAAGCATGGCCCTATCGCATTGATTGACAGCGATATGCCAGTGGTAGTTATTGCTACCCACAACTTCATGTACGAGAAGGTATTGTCTAATATTCAGGAGATTAAAGCCCGTCAGGGTCGTGTTATTGCTATTGTCAGCAATGGCGATGAAACCATTTCCAAGATTGCCGACGAAGTGATTGAACTCCCTGAGACCTTGGAGTGCTTGGAGCCATTATTGGCTACCATTCCTTTGCAGCTCTTGGCTTACCATGTAGCTGTATGTAAGGGCAAGGACGTTGACCAACCTAGAAATTTGGCCAAGTCAGTTACTGTAGAATAATATATAAAGGGATTCGTCATTTCTTGACGTTTCCCTTTTTTTGGAGGGGGATCCCTCGGATAGGTATATTCAAATTTAACTAAATAAGATAAGGATAATTGAGAGATGGAACCATTGAAACATGAGTGTGGTGTAGCAATGATCAGATTGCTCAAGCCACTGGAGTATTACCAGCAGAAGTATGGTACTTGGATGTACGCACTCAACAAACTCTATCTGATGATGGAGAAGCAGCACAACCGTGGCCAGGAGGGTGCTGGTATGGCTTGTGTCAAACTGGGCGGTAAGCCTGGTCATGAGTACATGTTCCGTGAGCGTGCAGAGGGCAAGAATGCCGTGACCGAAATCTTCGGCAAGGCGAATGCCAACTTCAAGAACCTGACTCCCGAGCAGCTTGCTGATGCAAAGTTTGCCAAAGAGGAACTGCCTTTCGCAGGCGAACTTTACATGGGACACCTGCGCTACAGTACCACCGGAAAGAGTGGCATCCAGTATGTGCACCCATTCCTGCGCCGTAACAACTGGAAGGCGAAGAATCTCTGCCTTTGCGGTAACTTCAACATGACCAACGTAGATGAAATCTTCGAGGAACTGACCAAGCAGGGACAGAGTCCTCGCATCTACAGCGATACCTACATCATGCTTGAACTGATGGGGCACCGTCTGGACAGAGAGGTGGAGCGCAACTTCGTAGCCGCAAAGGCGATGGAGATGCAGAATACCGATATCACCAACTATATCGAAGATCACGTGAAGATGAGTAATGTACTCAAGACCACGATGAAGAACTTTGATGGCGGTTATGTGGTTTGCGGTATCACCGGTTCGGGTGAGATGTTCTCTATGCGCGACCCTTGGGGCATCCGTCCTGCTTTTTATTACAAGAACGATGAAATCGTGGTAGTAGCCAGCGAGCGCCCGGTACTCCAGACCACCTTTGACCTGGAGGCAGAGGAAGTGCAGGAACTGATGCCGGGCACGGCGCTTCTCGTGAAGAAGAACGGAGAGTGCAGCGTCGAGCGCATCATGGAGCAGAAGGGCGATTCAGCCTGCTCATTCGAGCGCATCTACTTCAGTCGTGGTTCCGACAAGGATATCTATCAGGAGCGTAAGCAGTTGGGCGAGCAGTTGACCCAGCCTATCCTGAAGGCTGTGGATTACGATGTAGACCACACCGTGTTCAGCTACATCCCGAATACAGCCGAGGTGGCTTACTATGGCATGTTGAGCGGTTTCAAGAAGTATCTTAATGAGACCAAGATAGAGCAGATTGCCAACCTCGACCATGTTCCATCAAAAGAAGAATTATACGAAATCCTCGGCGACTTTGTCCGCTCAGAGAAGATAGCATGGAAGGATATCAAACTCCGTACCTTCATTACTGAGGGCAACAGCCGTAACGACCTGGCAAGCCACGTGTATGATGTAACCTACGGAAGCATTGAGCCGAATGTGGATAATCTTGTCATCATCGATGACAGTATCGTGCGTGGTACAACCCTGAAGGAGAGTATCCTCCGCATCCTCGACCGTCTGCATCCTAAGAAGATCGTTGTGGTTTCCAGTGCCCCTCAGATCCGTTATCCGGATTATTACGGTATCGATATGGCAAGACTGGAAGAGTTCTGCGTGTTCCGTGCTGCCATCCAGCTTTTGAAAGAGCGCAAGATGGAAGACCTTATCGAGCAGACCTATGAGGCTTGCAAGGCAGAACTGGCAAAGCCAAAGGAGGAGCAGATCAATCCGGTACGCTCCATCTATAAGCCATTCAGCACCGAGGAAATCAACGAGAAGATAGTAGAGATGCTTCGCCCAGAGGGCATGACTACTCCTATCCAACTCGTATTCCAGAGCATCGAGGGCTTGCGCGAGGCGATTCCAAACCACAAGGGCGACTGGTATTTCACCGGTCATTATCCAACCCCAGGTGGCACGAAGCTCTGCAACCAGTCGTTTGTAAACTACATCGAAAACGTTTATCATAAATAAGTGAATAGAGAAGAACGAAGAGTGAAGAATTCATTTGCTCTTATAAGTATGAAATAAAAGAATCAAATGTCAGATATGAAAAAAGTAACCTTAGTTTTGAGCGATGGAACCAAGTTCCATGGCAAATCTTTTGGATATGACGCTCCTGTAGCGGGCGAGGTTGTGTTCAACACAGCCATGATGGGATATCCAGAGAGTTTGACCGACCCTTCTTACGCCGGTCAGTTGATGACACTTACATTCCCTCTCGTGGGTAACTATGGTGTGCCACCATTTACTTTCGAGGAGAACGGTTTGCCAACCTTTATGGAGAGTGACAAAATTTATGCTTCTGCCATCATCGTGAATGATTACAGCGAGCAGTACAGCCACTGGAATGCTGTAGAGAGTCTTGCTGACTGGTTGAAGCGTGAGAAAGTGCCAGGAATTACAGGCATCGATACCCGTGAGTTGACTAAGGTGCTTCGTGAGCATGGTGTGATGATGGGTAAGATTCTCTTTGATGATGAGCCTGACAACATACCTGAAGCTAACTACGAGGGTGTAAACTTTGTTGACCAGGTAAGCTGCAAGGAGATTATCCGTTATAACGAGGGTGCCGGCAAGAAGGTGGTACTCGTTGACTGCGGTGTGAAGGCAAACATCATCCGTTGCCTTATCAACAGAGGCGTTGAGGTAATCCGTGTGCCTTGGAATTACGATTATACCGATATGGACTTCGACGGCCTGTTCCTGGCAAATGGTCCTGGCGACCCGGACATGTGTGAGGATGCAGTAAACATTATTCGCAAGCAGATCAGTCAGAGCCGCAAGCCTATCTGCGGTATCTGTATGGGTAACCAGTTGCTTTCTAAGGCAGCCGGTGCTACTATCTACAAGTTGAAGTATGGTCACCGTTCACACAACCAGCCTGTGCGCATGGTAGGAACCAACAATTGCTACATCACCTCTCAGAACCACGGTTATGCCGTTGATGCCAAGACATTGGGCAACGATTGGGAGGAACTCTTTGTAAATATGAATGATGGCTCTAACGAGGGTATCCGCCACAAGGTGAACCCTTGGTTCTCAAGCCAGTTCCACCCAGAGGCTTGCTCAGGTCCAGTGGATACAGAGTTCATGTTTGATAAGTTCGTAGAAACACTCAAATAAGTGAAGAGTGAAGAACGAAGAGTGAAGAATTCGAATGATTTTATTGTAATTTAGGAAAATAATGAAAGACGAAAATATAAAGAAGGTGCTCCTCTTAGGTTCTGGAGCCTTGAAGATCGGTGAAGCAGGTGAGTTCGACTACTCAGGTTCGCAGGCCCTGAAGGCATTGCGCGAGGAAGGTATCGAGACTGTGCTCATCAACCCGAATATCGCAACCGTACAGACATCAGAAGGTGTTGCCGACCAGATTTACTTCCTGCCAGTGCAGCCATACTTCGTAGAGCGTGTCATCCAGAAGGAGAAGCCAGACGGTATTCTCCTCAGCTTCGGTGGTCAGACAGCCCTCAACTGTGGTGTGGAACTCTATCGCCAGGGCATCCTGGAGAAATATAATGTCAAGGTACTGGGTACTCCAGTACAGGCTATCATGGATACTGAGGACCGTGAGCTCTTCGTAGAGAAGCTGGATGAAATCAACGTGAAGACCATCAAGAGTGAGGCTTGCGAGAACATCGAGCAGGCACGCAAGGCTGCTGCCGAGCTCGGTTATCCTGTCATCATCCGTGCTGCTTACGCCTTGGGTGGACTCGGTTCAGGTTTCGCAGACAACGAGGAGGAGCTGAACAAACTCGCAGAGAAGGCTTTCTCTTTCTCTCCACAGGTATTGGTAGAGAAGAGCTTGAAGGGCTGGAAAGAGATAGAGTATGAGGTGGTTCGCGACCGTTACGACAACTGTATCACAGTTTGTAACATGGAAAACTTCGACCCACTGGGAATCCATACCGGTGAGAGTATCGTTATCGCTCCATCTCAGACCCTGAGCAATTCTGAGTATCATAAGCTCCGTGCTCTCGCCATCAAGATTATCCGTCACATCGGAATCGTGGGTGAGTGTAACGTGCAGTATGCATTCGACCCTAAGAGCGAGGATTATCGTGTAATCGAGGTGAATGCTCGTTTGAGCCGTTCTTCTGCCTTGGCATCTAAGGCTACCGGTTATCCTCTTGCCTTTGTTGCTGCCAAGCTCGGTATGGGTTACGGTCTGTTCGAGTTGAAGAACTCTGTAACCAAGACCACATCTGCCTTCTTTGAGCCAGCATTGGACTACGTGGTATGTAAGATTCCACGTTGGGACTTGTCTAAGTTCCGTGGCGTAGATAAGGAGTTGGGTTCATCTATGAAGTCAGTAGGTGAGGTAATGGCCATCGGTCGCAACTTCGAGGAGGCTATCCAGAAGGGTCTTCGTATGATTGGTCAGGGCATGCACGGTTTCGTAGAGAACAAGGAGCTTGAAATCGATGATATCGATGCAGCTTTGCGCGAGCCAACAGATAAGCGTGTGTTCGTGATTTCAAAGGCAATGCACAAGGGCTATACCGTAGATCAGATTCACGACTTGACCAAGATTGACAAGTGGTTCCTTGAGAAGTTGAAGCACATCATCGACATCGACGAGGCGATGAAGAAGTGCAACATCAATACTCTTGACCAGGATCTGCTCCGTACCGCTAAGGTTTATGGTTTCACCGACTTCCAGGTAGCCCGTGCCGTGGGCTTGGAGCAGGAGTTGGGCAACATGCACAAGGCAGCCCTGCTGGTTCGCAACAAGCGCAAGAGCTATGGCATCCTGCCTGTAGTGAAGCAGATTGATACCCTGGCAGCAGAGTATCCTGCTCAGACCAACTACCTCTATGTAACCTACGCAGGCGTGAAGAGCGACATCACCTTCGAGAACGACCACCGTTCTATCGTCGTACTCGGTTCGGGTGCTTACCGCATCGGTTCTTCCGTAGAGTTCGACTGGTGTGGCGTTCAGGCATTGAACACCATCCGCAAGGAAGGCTGGCGCTCAGTGATGATCAACTACAACCCAGAGACCGTATCTACCGACTACGATATGTGCGACCGTCTCTACTTCGACGAGTTGACCTTCGAGCGTGTGATGGATATCATTGAAATGGAGCAGCCTCATGGCGTCATCGTATCTACCGGTGGTCAGATTCCAAACAACCTGGCTATGCACCTGGATGCACAGAACGTGCCAATCCTGGGTACTGCTGCCAAGGACATCGATAACGCTGAGGACCGTGCCAAGTTCTCTCAAATGTTGACCAACAATGGTATCAACCAGCCAGAGTGGAGCGCCCTGACCTCTATGGAGGACATCGACAACTTCATCGAGCGTGTAGGCTTCCCTGTATTGGTTCGTCCTAGCTACGTGCTTTCTGGTGCTGCGATGAACGTATGTTCTAACGAGGAAGAGCTGAAGCGATTCCTGCAGTTGGCAGCCAACGTAAGTGAGGATCACCCAGTGGTAGTTAGTAAGTTTATCGAACATGCCAAGGAGATTGAGATGGATGCAGTAGCAAAGAATGGTGAGGTGATTGCCTATGCCATTTCCGAGCACATCGAGTTTGCCGGTGTTCACTCAGGCGATGCAACCATCCAGTTCCCTCCTCAGAAGTTGTATGTTGAGACAGTTCGTCGTGTGAAGCGAGTAGGTCGTCAGATTGCGAAGGAGTTGCACATCAATGGTCCGTTCAACATCCAGTTCATGGCTCGTGACAATGATATTCTCGTTATTGAGTGTAACTTGCGTGCCAGCCGTTCATTCCCATTCGTGAGCAAGGTATTGAAGATCAACCTCATCGAGTTGGCTACCCGTGTGATGCTCGGTTTGCCAGTAGAGAAGCCACACAAGAACCTCTTCGATCTCGACTATGTAGGTATCAAGGCATCTCAGTTCAGCTTCAACCGTTTGCAGAAGGCAGACCCAGTATTGGGTGTGGATATGAGCAGTACGGGTGAGGTAGGTTGCTTGGGTGACGATACATCTACCGCCCTCTTGAAGAGTATGCTTTCTGTGGGTCATCGCATTCCAGCCAAGAACATCCTGCTTTCTACAGGTTCTGCCAAGCAGAAGGTAGATTTGCTCGATGCTGCCCAGATGCTGGTTAAGCATGGTTACAAGCTGTATGCAACTGGTGGTAGTAGCAAGTTCCTCACCGAGAACGGCATTGAGAACACCCGTGTGCTATGGCCATCAGAGGAGGCAGAAGGCGGTGCGCCTAAGGCTTTGGAGATGCTCCACAACCACGAGATAGATATGGTAGTGAATATTCCGAAGAACTTGACCAGCAGCGAGTTAAGCAATGGTTACAAGATTCGTCGTGCAGCCATCGACCTGAACGTGCCATTGATTACCAACAGCCGTCTGGCGAGTGCATTCATCTATGCATTCTGCACCACCAAGCTTGAGGATATCGACATCAAGGCTTGGGGAGAGTATAAATAGTTGATAGTTAATAGTTAAGAATTGATAGTTAAGTCATTCTTGATGATTCCCAATAGAAAAATCCCTGCTGTAGGAAAGGCTTCCTATGGCAGGGATTTTTTATTTGAATAAAAAGAAGTGAAAACTTTGGTATTTCAAAATAAAATCGTAAATTTGCAGCAAAAACTATAATAATGAAGAGTTATGGAAGAAAAATTATCGACTATATATTTGGTAAGCGGTCAGACTGCCCTACAATACATTATGAATGTGAGCGAAAAATACAGGCAGATAGCGACCGAAGCGATATTCGAGTGTTTGAGACTGGGCTATCCACTCAACGACATGGAGATTACTGGCAAGGCAAGAGAACTGCAGAGGAAGAGGAATGCCTACGTTTGATAAAAATCGCCAAAGAACAAGGCTTTAAGTTATGGATGAATTGACAAATACAAGATTATATACCGATGTCTGCTCCATCATAGAGCAAGGCAGGAAGGAAGCTTATGCCTCCGTCAATCATAAGATGATAGAGACCTATTGGAACATAGGGCGACGCATCGTGGAAGAAGAACAGAATGGTGAGGCACGTGCTGAGTATGGGGCTCAGATCATTGCGCAATTATCTGAGCTATTGACACATCAATATGGTAAAGGATTTAGCAAAAGAAATTTGGCTTATTTCCGCCAATTCTACTTGACAATCAGTGATATACGAATTTTGCAATCGCGATTGCAAAATCTTACTTGGACACATATAACAAAAGTTCTTCGTGTGGAAGACTCTACTGCCATTCGTTGGTATCTCGAAATGGCTTCAAAGGAAATGTGGAGCGTGCGTACGCTCGACCGTAATATTTCCACTCAATACTTTGAACGTCATTTTGTGCAGCCTTCGCTTCCTATGACAGAGACTGAACCACATCAGTTTGAACTATTGAAAAGCCCTGTTGTGGCAGAGTTCTTAGGCTTCAAGCAGGATGATTCTTATTCTGAGGAAGAGTTGGAGTCTGCCATCATCACCCACCTGCAGGAGTTTATGATGGAGATGGGACGAGGCTTTGCTTTCATGGGACGCCAGCAGTTGGTACGCACAGATACACAGGATTATTTCATAGACCTTGTGTTCTATAATGTCGTGCTGAAATGTTATGTCCTCATAGACTTGAAACTTGGTGCTATCACCCATCAGGATGTGGGACAGATGGATATGTACGTCCGTATGTATGATGAGTTCAAGCATACGGAAGGCGACAATCCAACCATCGGCATCGTGCTTTGTTCAGAGACGAGCAAGGATATTGCACGTTATTCCATCCTCAAAGATAATGACCATCTCTTTGCAACAAAGTACAAGACTTATCTGCCGACAGAAGAACAGCTTCGCACGGAGATAGAACGCCAGAAGCAATTGTTCTATTTGCAGCATGAAGGTAAGGCAAAACATAACAATAATAAATGACAAGGAGAAACAAGATATAAATGAACCAAAAATAAGATTTCAAGGATTTGAGGGGGAATGGAAAAGTGGAAAAATAGAAGAAGTTGCGGCTTTGCAAGGAGTCTATGCTTTTCAGAGTTCCTCGTTTTGTAAAGATGGAGTCCCTATTCCTTTTCGTTGAATTCGATGATGGATATAAAGTATTGTACGATGTGAAGGATGACATCAAGACGCTTCCTTCGTTTCATGCATTAGTGGATGTGTATGGCCTTTTTAAACAAGCCCAGTTGGACACCAGCCGAACTTGTGTATATTGGAACGACAAGATAGATCTAGCCAGCGACAGTATTTATGAGTATGGAAAGGCAGCATAATTAAAATCCCGGTTTCGTCATTCTTGATGATTCCCAATAGAAAAATCCCTGCTGTAGGAAAGGCTTCCTATGGCAGGGATTTATTATTATTTGTATGACTATTTTTTGCAAATATCTTCAGCTACCATCATAGCAACATTTTGCGTATTTGGAAGTTTGTATGGACGATGGCTCTGTGTTGTGGTAATGATGTCATCACCAAGAACCGTCGCCATCTTTGCAATTGTAGCTAATGTGAGATTGTGTGTTCCACTCAGCCAACGACTCACTTCTGTTTCTGTCTTGCCAAGAGCCTTTGCGAAATCACGCTGTTTCATATTTCGTTCCTGTAATAGTTCAATGACTCTGTTGGCTATAGCAACGCATAAGTCGACTTGTTTGTTTGTGTCCGCAGGTGTTGACTTGCGGATATCATCCATCAGTTTATTTGTTTTCATATTAAATCCTCCTTATTATAGTCGATATCTATAGTCAATTCAAGTGGTCCATGTAAATTTGTACCATTGATTGTTATGATTCTTCTATTTTCAAGTTTCTTTATAATAATGTCTATCGTACATCTTGGGCATATTGATCCTTATAGGTGAGAAGGAATTTTTCGAATTCGGTATATTCCTCACCCTCGAATCTTGGAGAATAAAGGCTGACTTCTCCTTTACTAAATATGTTCCTCCAACTTCTTTTTTAGCTTCATATATTTCTGATGCAAGGCGAATTTCTTTTGCGGTTGCAGCTCTTTCAGTTCTTTCTTTCTGATGGCTGTCATTTCCTTTTTTATCGCTTCGATGTGGATGGTATGGGAAACGGCTTGATGCAGATCCTGCTGCGAGGAAGTAATCTGGGTTGATGCAATCTGGCGAACCAAGGATTCATAGAGTGTATCCATATTAGAAGTACTATTCAGGCGGAGAGATAGCATTTCTTCTGATAACCAGTCTGTAGAAAATGACTTGATGATCTCGAATGTGCCAGCAGAAGCATCCTTCCATTGCTTGTAGTTTACCAATAAGCGATAACGATTATCCTGCTGAATGATGAAAATCGTATGTCGGGGTAACTTGCTATCAATATAGCGAAAGATGTCTGAACAGTCTGAAATTCCTTTCTTAAGCTTAATAAGAAAGATGGTGAGTTCGTGAACATTCTTTCCATCTGCCACATGCAGATTGCTGGGTGCCAACTTATAGAGCCAAACTACCTGCTCTACATTCTCAATAAATGCAGATTTCATGCGAGCCGTTACCTCAAGATGGCTATAAAAAGCCATCTTGGGTACTACTCGGTTTACCAACGTAAAGTCGGGGAAATTTAATATATTCATAAGTTCTTTTTTTACTTTGCACATTGAACTTGGAACTTTATGATTAAAGAGATTGCTTATCTGATAACCAGGAAGGTGATGAGTTCGAAATCATCCAATCCCTTGATATCATTAGTCAAAGCCGTGGTTTCACCCAACGAGAAAAGACTGTCTATGTCGCTCTCTTCCTTGATGCGTACCATACTGTCGATGGCCTTCTGCAACAGGTCGCTATAATGTTCCATGTGTCTGCCGTCGCTGGTTTCCTTACTCAGCAGGGCACAAAGATTTCTGTCGTATTCCTTCTTGTCCTTGCAGAGCAATCGCAGGGTATCCAGTAGTTTCTTGGGATGAAGATGGTCGCAGATAACCTCGCCATCATCCGACAGATACACCATATAGAAAGGATGAAGTAGGTTTTTCTTGTCGATGTTCACAGCATTATTGCGATTCTTCAATACATAGATGACACCGGGTTTGACATCGCCCTTTGCACCTGCCACAGCATTCATTCCGAAAGGAGCATGCTCTATGTCGGGATGTTCCTTGATATACGATAAGAGGTCGAGACGAAACTCGTTCAGTCCCAGGTCCATGATGTTGATACCGGTGTCCATATCCTCAATGTCAATCACTTCTTCCTGCAGATGCTTCAACTGCTTCCTGCGATATTCCAGGTCGCCTTTTTCGTTGTCGCTCAGTAGGTTGTCATCTCCAGTAGAAGTCAGAATGGTGGCTTTCATACGGCTCTCCACTCTGCCTTTCAACTGGATATATTCGTCCAGTTCCATATCAGGCCAGTAGTTTACCAGCTGTATTTCCTTGTTTCGGCTGCCAATACGGTCAATACGTCCAAAACGCTGGATGATGCGTACGGGATTCCAATGGATATCGTAGTTAATCAGATAGTCGCAGTCTTGCAGGTTCTGACCTTCCGAGATACAGTCTGTAGCGATGAGCACATCGATGTTTTCATGAATCCATGGCTTCTTAGCTGCATCCTTTTCATCAAAGATGTCACCTTTGTCTTTGGAGATGGGCGAGAAGAAGGTGAGCACATTATTGAATGTACACTCAAACTTCGGAATGGTGCATTTGCCCTCGGTACTACCCGTGATGAGGGCAACGTTCAATCCGCAGTCTGCCTTGATTCTTCCGGCAAGTTCCTGATAGAGATAGTCTGCCGTATCGGCAAAGGCTGTGAAGATGAGCACCTTCCGGTTATCCTTGTTGATAGGATGGGTAAATTTTTCCTTCAAGTCTGCTATCAGCATTTGCAGCTTGCTGTCATGGGCTGGCGTAATATCTTCCAGCATCAGGAGCAGCATCCTGAGTACTTCCTGATCTGCTGCCAGATCTCTTCGCCAACTGATGTAATCCATATCCCTGAGTCTGAAACCTCTTATCTCTTCTGCTTCCTGGTCGATGAGCGAGATGGTTTCGTTGATGTAAGCCGTGATGCGCTCCAAGGTGAGGCGGAAGGAGTTGACCGAACTTTCCAGTCGTTTCAGCAGGTTGGTAGCCATCAGATTCCGTAGTCCCTTCTCTCGTCCGTCGATAGACAAGCCGCTTCCATCATAGTCGATGGTATAGCTGTTCCTGGCGCTATCGTGCAGATAGAGCGATGGGGTGTAGATAGACAGGTTCAGATTGTCCAGTTCTGTGGCAATGTCCCTGAAGTTGATGGCATTGCTGATGTCGGTGAGTTTCGGACGACGGGAGATAGGAGGCAGACGATGTGGAAATTCACCGATGGCACTGGTATCATAATACTTCATGATGTGGCTGCGCGAACGGGCGATGGTCACGGCATCCAGCAACTGGAAGAAATCGTAGTTCAGGTCGTTGAGCAGCCTTTCCGTTGTGCGTTCTTCTGCTTTTAGTTTTGCCCAGTGGTTATATACCTTCTGGGCATTCGTAAAGATGTCATCTACGTTCTTGCCTAATCCCAAAGCTTCGTCAAACGAGCTGCTTCTGCCTTCGTAAGCCAGCTGCAACTGGTTCTTCAAATCGCCAAATCTATTGTTCACAGGGGTAGCACTCAGCATCAGTACCTTCGTCTTCACACCGGTACGAATCACCCGGTTCATCAGTTTCTGATATCTGTTTTCCTTTCTTTCCTCCTGCTGCTCATCATCATCTTCCTCTTCATCCACGTTTCCTCCATTGCGGAAGTTATGGCTTTCGTCAATGACCACGAGGTCGTAGTTGCCCCAGTTGATGTGGTCTAGATCCAAGCCGTTGGAACTTCCATGTTCTCGTGAGAGGTCGGTATGGAAGAGAATGTCATAGCGCAGACGGTCGCCAGCTATCGGATTGTTCTTGTAATTGGAACGGAAGGTAATCCAGTTCTCATTCAGCTTTTTCGGGCAAAGCACCAGTACACTCTTGTTGCGGTTTTCGTAATACTTGATGACGGCAAGCGCTGTAAAGGTCTTTCCCAATCCCACACTGTCGGCAAGAATACAACCGTTGTATTTCTCCAGCTTATTGATGATGGCGAGTGCTGCATCCTTCTGGAAGTTGTATAGCTTGTTCCAGATGAGACTGTTCTTGAAGCCGGTCCGCTCATTCGGAAGAACATCTTCTGAAATATCTTCCAGAAATTCATGGAAGATGTTGTAGAGAGCGATGAAGTAGATGTATTCGGGCGCATTCTCCTGATAAACCGTCTCGATGTATTCCAAAACCCTGGCAGTTACGTCCTTGAATTTTTCATCGTTCTCCCATTGCTGGTTGAATATCTGCAGATAAGCCTCGGCAGAAGGAGAAGGCAGCACATTGACCATCGTATAGACATTGTTGCCCTTTTCGCATCCCAGTTGGGTGGTGCTGAAATCATCAAAAGGAAGATAAACATGCTGCTTGCTAGGCGCATTCATGTCAAAGACAGGTAGGGCAGAAGGTTCCCCATCACAGAGATGAAGGAATCCGCCCATTCCTTCCTGTGAAGAATTGGACTTGAATTTCACTTTTTTCCGAATCCATGCCGCACACTCCTTGGCGATAGCTTTTTGCGACAGCTGATTGCGGAGCTTGATTTCAAACTCAGTACCATAGAGGTTGCGCTCACGGTTCAATTTCGGAATGTAAAACTCCCGTTTCTCTTTCTTCGTCTTGTCTGCCACAAAGGTTGGCGAGGTGAAGATAAAGCGTACTTCCTCCACCTTTTCCAGTTCTGCCTTCATGGCTTCGAAGGCGTAGATGGAGAAAGAGGCGGCGGCGATGGATATGCGACTTTGGGTGGACAACCTCGACTTCAGGTCGTCCACCAATCGTTCGCTGGTATTGTTTATCTGTTTCGGCTGTTCCATGTCCTATTGCTTAACATTCAACATTTAACACTTAGCATTAAGAATTACTTCACCCATTCCATCAAGTCGTCATAATTGGTTACCTTATGATAGTAGATGCCCGAACCTGAGAGTTGTTCGAAGAGCCTGTCGGCACAGGCTATCTTGCCATCTTCTATGCCTCGCAAGTCGAGGGTTGACATGCTGCCCTTGGTTTCGGCTACGAAATAGACATGTTTCACGGCACCATCCTTGAAGGCTATCGCCCAGTCGGGAGAATAATTGCCCACAGGGGTAGGAATATGGAAACCTTTTGGCAATTTGGCATATACGGCAACATCGGTGCTCGTATCGAGGTCTTCCACGAACTTGCGTTCCACACTCTGCTTTGCCGTTCCATCGGTAAACACATAATCCACGATGCTCTTCCTTCCCTGGTAAGCCTTGTCGAGCGAGGTATGCTTCTCTTCCGTAAAGATGGCGGAATCGTAGCTTCCTTCTATCTCATTGTAGCTGATGTGATCTACGATGATGGTGGCTTTCTGCTCCAGTATCAGACGGCTTACCCTGCGGATAAACTCTTCAGGATTCATCTTGTACATATCAAACTTTTCTGGCTTAATCTGACTCAGAATCCCGGCGATGGTCTTGCGGGTCAATCGGGTGTTGGCGGCTATCTTGCCCAGTAGGTCGTACTTCACGGTGCTTACTACATCCGTTCTCAGGTCATCATGCTGCATTTCTTCCTGCACCATCATGCTGCCCGCCTTCATATCGTCATGTTTCAGTTCCGTCTTCTGCACTCCTCGGGTTACCATGTAGCTCAGTTTTGAAACCACCAGTTCCTTGTTAATGGCGGCAATGGCTTTCTCTATCAGTTCCTTGCTTTCGAAGTTCACCGTATAGGCATATTTGTGGTTGATGCGATTCCAGAGTTCCTGAAACTCCTTCTTCGTAAAGTTCTCATTCAGTCTGTTCTCCGGAGTCTGCGGCGTACTTCCGTTTTCTATCATACCGTCAAGAGCAGAAGGATTCCAAACGCCTTCTATCAGTTTGTGAATCCATTTGCCGTATGGCTTTACTTCGTCTGGCAATGTTGCGAGTGTTCCTAATGTTGCAGCAGAGCGGTAAGCATCGGTTACATGACTTTCGTCATCCACATAACCGTTCTTTACCAGATAGAAATATATCTTCTTGGCTTCTGCCGTTGTGATACTGTGCTTGCTGCCATCCTCAATTGTGAAGGTTTTTCCATCGAAGTAATCGATGTCGGCAACCTTCGGACGGTCGTAGAGATCTTCCGAAATATTCTTCTGCAGGTCGTTTACGAAATCAGCATAACCTTCTGAGGCAATCACGGTAAGGCGGTTAATCTGTTGCACCTGTCCCTGCAGGATATCGGCATCCTGTCGCACTCCATTGTTGTCAACGCAGAGTCGCAATCCTCGTCCCACTTCCTGACGCTTCTGCGAGATGCTGTTTGCCTGTCTGAGCGAACAGATCTGGAAGATGTTCGGATTATCCCAACCTTCTCGCAAAGCAGAGTGGGAGAAGATGAAGCGAACTGGCGAGTAAGTTGGGTCGAGACTCAGCAGTCGTTCCTTATCTTTCATAATCAGGTCGTAAGCCGATACGTCGTCGCTTCCTACTCCCTTCTTCTCATCGCTGTCCTTGATGCGCTTGGTCTTGGGGTCGATGGAGAAATAACCCTCATGGGTCTTGTTGACAGGGATGCAGCTGAGATACTGCATATATTCCGGGTCGTACATATTCTGATTTTCGTTCAGCTCTGCCCGGTATTCCTGTTCGAAGATTTCTCCATAGCGTCCCAGCATCGCATTGCCGTCTTCATCATACTGGCGATACTTGGCAACCTCGTCGATAAAGAAAAGGGAGAGGCACTTGATGCCACGATGGAAGAGCGCACTCTCTTTGCGGAAGTGCGCCTTGATGGTTTCCCTTATCTGGATGCGAGCCTTGTGGTCGGCAGTTACGTTGCCGATTACCTCCTTCAGCATCAGACTCTCGCCGTTGCTGAACTTCACCTGGCTACGGCTTGGCTGACGGGCATCCACCACGATGTCGGTAATCGTGAACCCCTTGTATTGCAGCATGTTTCCTGAGGCACTATAGAGGTCGTCGCCTTCTCCCAACTTTTTGTAGATTCGCTTGATGGCTCCCGTAGTGCTCTGCTGTTCTATCTCCAGCCTTACCTGTGGGGCCTTGTCTTTCGAGAGCAGCAGCTCTGCAAAATAGATATAGCTGTCGGTACCTTTCAGGTTCTTCAGTTCAAAGCCTACTACCTCTATCTTCTTCACCAGTTTGTGGTTGTAGGCATCAAGTGCATCGAGTACATACACCGTATTGTGGTGTTCCTTGTGGGTAGCGGAGTAATTCAGAGTGAAGAGCGGATTGAAGGCTTTGAGTGCTGTCTGTGTAGCGGCACCTCCCATCTTCTGCGGTTCATCCAGAATGATGATAGGGTTGTTGGCTGCAAGAACGGCGATAGGCTTTCGGGAACCGAACTCATCGCGTTCTGAGTTGATGATGCGTGCCGCCTTGTTCTTGGCTCCTTCCTTCATGGTGTTGAAGGCCTGGGTATTGATGATCATCACGCTAATGTCGTTGCTCTGCGAGAAGGTGTCGATATCGTTGAGGCTGCTGCTGTCGTAGATGAAGTAGCGAGCCTTCTTGCCATACTGCTCCATGAAGTGGTCTACCGTGATGTCGAAGCTCTTCTTCACACCCTCTCGGATGGCGATGCTTGGAACCACCACGATAAACTTGGTCCAGCCATACTGCTTGTTCAGTTCGAACATCGTCTTGATGTAGACGTATGTCTTTCCCGTACCGGTTTCCATTTCCACGTCGAGCTGGCAGGCACCGAGTTTCTGACAGAGTTCTTCATCCTGATGGATGTTGTTCTCGGTCTGAATTTGTCGGATGTTGTCGAAGAGAGCCACCTTATCCATGGCAAGGCGGTTGTTCTTATAGCCCAGGCTATTGCCCGCATCATCGCTATCTGCAAAAACATTGGTTTGAACGAATTTGATGTCATGCTTCTTGCTATCAACCACATACAGTTTTCCCTTATCCATCCTGTATTCCAGGTTGGCTTGGTTGGGCTGCCCTTTAAAGACGTTGATGACGCTCTCCACGGCATCGGTCTGATATTGTTGTATCTTAAACTTCAGTTTCATAATCGTAATCAGTAAAGCTCTTTTTACTTTTACAAGTTTCAAGTAAACACAGCAAAAATGTTCTTTTTACTTTTTTACCTTTTTACCCTTTTACCTTTCAAAATCCCTTTCTAAAGGATTTTGGTGACCGTGTCAGGAGAATATGTTTTAAAGATCTGCTCGAAGTTGGTGGCGGTGGAATCGTCCTTCATGCTGGTGTCACGGAGCACGGCATAAGCTGGCTGCATCTGGGCGATGGATTTTACCACATCGTCGGTTACATCCGGGTCGAAGCAAGCCACGAGGTATCCTTCGGCAACGTTATAGATGGTCTTGCCAGCTACCGTTGTCGTTTCTATCTTCGAATCCAGGGTTGCACCGAGTTCAAGCATCACCTGGAAGAGTAGGTCTTCGCCCGTTCTATCCGGCTTTACATTATCAACCTGCGAGAAGAGGTCGGCTTGCGAAATATCCTTTGGAGAATAGTAGATGTCCTGCATATTGGTGGAATCGAGTTTCAACACACGGAAGCCAGTATCGAGGTCTTGGGTGGTTAAAGGAGATTCCTCCTTGATCTTCTTGCCGGCTCTTCTTATTCTTTCCTTACCGATTTCACAGATGTTCTTATAGCCAGCCTTGAAAGCTTCGCTCTTCTCATCGGTCTTTTCTGGTAGCTGCACCATGATGAACTTGCGGTTGCCACCATCTTCGGAGTTGAGCTGCATGACAGCATGGGCAGTTGTGGCGGAGCCACTGAAGAAGTCGAGGATGATAGCTTCTTTGTTATTTGATATTTGTAAAAGACGATTTATTAGAGAATTTGGTTTGGGAGTATCGAAACAAGCGATGCTATCAAACAAGCTAACCAAGTTTTTCTTCGCGATATCATTGGTTCCCACTTCATTTGCAAGCCATAATGTATGTGGTGTTACACCTTGTTCAATTTCACACAGATATAGTTTTAGACGAGGAACGTTATTGCCCTCTTTACCAAAGTAAATTCTTCCATCGTCAATAAGTTCCTTTAGTTTTTTCTCTGTATAGCGCCAGCATAATCCTGATGGTAATTTTATCGTTCTTCCATTAGGAGTAATTATGTCGTAAAATTGAGAAGGTGTTCCATGTCCTCCTTGAACAGTTAGTGCTACTGATTGCCATTTCCCTCTATGATCATTATCTGGATTTGTATATCTTTTTAAAATATCTTCAGTATAAGGAAGGCTTCCTCTAGTTGGTTCAAAAATGTTTTTCTTTTTTGCAAAGCACAAAATATATTCATGGTTTGTAGAAAAAACTTTTCTGTTTTCTCTTGATGTGCGTTTTTCCCAAACAAAAGTTGCAAGAAAGTTTTGTTCTCCAAACACTTCATCGCAAACTTTTCGAAGATTCTCCACCTCATTATCGTCAATAGAAATAAATATCACACCATCATCAGTTAGCAAGTCTCTTGCAACCTTCAATCTCGGATAAATCATATTCAACCAATCGGTATGGAATCTACCATTGCTTTCGGCATTGGTAAACATACGGTTGCCCTGCTCGTCAAACTGTCCTGAGTTGGCGAGGTATTCTTCTGAAGACTGAGCGAAATCATCTTCATACACAAAATCGTTTCCGGTGTTGTAAGGTGGGTCTATATAGATCATTTTCACCTTATGGAGGTAAGTCTCCTTCAGACATTTGAGAACATCGAGGTTGTCGCCCTCGATATAAAGGTTCTGGGTGTTGTCGAAATCAACGCTGTCTTCACGGCAAGGGCGAAGAGTGGCATTGATAGGAGAGTTGGCAAGGAGAATCGCCTTACTCTTGTCGGGCCAGGTAAACTGGTAGCGTTCTGCTCTCTCTGATATCACGCTATCAGAAAGATTCTGCTTGAGTTTCTCGAAATCTATGAGGTGCTTTGGCTGGCCGCTTCTTTCATCTAAAGTCTCCGTAACGCAGTCGGGAAACAGCTGCGCAATTTTCGTAATGTTGTCCTCGACACCATTACTACTCAGCATTCTTAATTTGTCCATTCGTAGCTCTTTTCATTGTTGGTTACTATATATAATAAGGTATAGCAACAAACATTGAAGCGAACTCCAACGTCTTTTGCTATAGCTGATGGGTGCGTTTGGAACTAAATCATTATCGGAGTAAAACGGGCAGCGGACAGAAGGATTGGCTGGAAAGCCATTCAATGAAAGCCTTGATGAAGTGAAGACAAAGAAGAAGCGTGAGCTTCCCTTATCAACACTTGAGGCTTTGGCGTGCCCGTAACATACGATAAGTTCCGCCCACGCTATAGCGTAGGCGTTTACAGAACTTACTCTTTCGTACGTTACTACTTTAAATCGCCAAATTTCAAGTGTATTCCGAACAAATTAGTAAACGCAAGTTTATAATCTTACTATGTTATATCTTTCTTTTCTGTTTCTTATATTTCTTACTTTTTAAATTGTTATACATTCATTGCAATGCCTTTTGGCATCCCAATACAAGGATGGTTATAGCGCCATCATGATTTTTATTATATTCCTGTTTCCTGATAACATTTTCTGCATCTTTGGAAGTGATGATTATGCAAATCATAAACTTGCAAAGTAGCAGTCGATATCATCATGTGTCTTCAATGTGATACATAGTCCACTATGAATTTCTTCTCTCGCCTTGTCAAGCTTCGCTTGCAAATCGGGAGTAATCACATGAGTTGATGTGCTCATATCCTTTGTTTTAAATTGTTATTTGGGGCAAAGGTAATAAAAAATAATGAGAAATGAGGTGTTCTTGTGAATTTTAACACAGATAATCTTGATTATAATGGCTCGTATGAGTCTGATAACTCTATCTTTTGTCATAGAACTCCCTTTTATAACTCTATCTTTTAGCAAAGTTAACATAAAATAATTGCATATCTCGCTAATAATCAGTATTTTTGCGCATAATCTTTTAAAGAATCAAAAAAACTAAGAATATGGCTAGAGCAACAGGTTCAATCAATTATTTGGAGCATCGCACGCCCTTGAAGGACGAAAGCGGTAAGTATCAGATACATCCGATGTTCGTAAAACGGGATATCGTTGACCAGGAGAAAATGGAGAAGCGTGTTCGCGATCATTGTGCGATGAACGTTTCGTCCTTTATCTCCGCATTGGAAACGCTGGAGGATGAAACGCTTTACGCCTTGGCTGAAGGCAACGAGGTGAGGGTAGGCGATATGTTTATCGTCAAGCCAAAGCTGGGGATGGTGAAGCATAAGGACAAGAATGGAATCGAATGGAAAAGGACCTATCATGAGGGTGATCTGATTCCAGCCAATGAGGTGGATATCTGCGGCTTGGAAATTCAGCCCACGAAGGAGTTTCTGGAGAGGCTGAAGCGCCACTCTAATGGTTGCAGCCGACAGTATTGGAGTGTGAAATCTACTCCAAAAGAGGCGGATAAGGAGTTTGCTGATATTGTAGAGATTTGTCAGCAGCAGGGTTATATTACGGTGAAGGATATGATTCGTGAATTCGGTGTCACCCGCTATCATGCCAATAAGGTATTGAATGATCTCTGTGAGGAACCGGCTGCCAGAATGTATGCTACCAAGGAAGGTCCTATAACGCTCTATCGTTTGTGGAAGAAGGAGTAACTAAGACGTAGTTGTTGAAACGGCTCTTTAGGTTGACGGAATCGTTTCCTTAACTTCAATGAAGCGTCTCCTTAACTTGAATGAAGCGTCTCTTCTCGTTGAAGGATGCGTATCCGAGAGTTAAAAGAAGCGTTTCCAGGAGTCAGAACAAGCGTCTTTTAGAGTACAAGCATATACTTTCTCAGACATTGCCACTAGGCTCAGCAGCTCTGCCGAGCCTAGTCAGCAGGTCTGCTGACTGCAGTCAGCACCTCTGCTGAGCCTAGTGACAACACCTTTTAGTCGTACAGCTATAACCTGTTTAGTTGTACAACTATACACTTTTTAGTTGTACAATCGTAAAATGATGATACTTCTATGAGATATATTGGGTGCTCTCATTCTATCCAAACATACAGTATCTTCCTATTATAACGTTCGTTTGCTTTTGTTCTGTTTCAACGAACGAAATGAGGAAAAGCAGCTTCTCCTAATTCTGGCTCATATTCAAAACCTTCGTAACTGAAGCCTGCCAGTTCCTCTGGAGTGAGAAGCTGATTATTCAAGATATATCTCACCATGGCTCCACGGCAAGATTTAGCCCATACAGCCTGCATCTTCAATCTGCCGTCTTTCTGGCGGACATAAAAGAGTGGCTGAATGACCTTTATCTCCCGACAGACTCTCTTCCAATCAAACAGATGTTCATATTCCTCTGTAGAAAGATGGATGAGTATACCATCGTCAGCTTTCACACTATCGATGAGAACATCTGTCAGTTTGTCTTTCCAGAACTGATTGATAGGCTTGTCGTTTGTAGCTTCGAGCGATACGCAATGCTCCATACGATAAGGTACGATGCCATCCAACGGTCGAAGCAATCCATAAAGGAAGCAGGTAATCCAGAGATGTTTCTGGGCATACTCTAACGACTCCTCGCTCAAAGAACTGGCACGCAAATGTTTGTATGCCTGACCATTGTAAGCCAGGATAGCAGGCATCTTCTCTGCAGCCATAAAATCATGATATCGCTTCCAGTTCGTCATTGCAATCTTGCTGCTGCAATCCAGTTGCTTAGCCAATTCCTCTACATTCATCATTGCCATTTCTTTGGCCAAGTCATTGGCAACTGATTGGAATAGTGGCACGGAGATAGGCTTCCTGTCTGCCTTCTCAAACATGATTTTGGCATTTGCCAATAATATCTGCATAATAATCAATCTTTTGAATTGTACCTGCAAAGATAAGAAAAAATCAATATACAATGCTAAATAGCCAAGAAAAATCCCATAAAATTAAAATTTTTTATAAAACGAGCATTATATAGTACTTTTTCTTGTGTAATCTATAAATATTTGTTACCTTTGCCCCATGAAAACATTATTAGACGTTCATACACATACAATAGCATCAGGTCATGCTTTCAGCAGTTTGCAGGAAATGACCTTGACAGCAAAGGAGAAAGGGTTGGATATCTTGGGAATCACAGAGCACGGTCCCAATATCCCGGGTACCTGTGATCCTATCTATTTCAGAAACCTTCATTGTGTTCCACGCCAGCTCTATGGAATCAAACTGATGCTTGGAGCAGAACTCAACATCCTCAATACGAAGGGAGATATCGATCTCGACGAGGATTACTGGCGTATGCTGGATATCCGAATAGCAGGCATCCATAGCCTTTGCTGGCAGGGAGGAAGTAAGGAGGAGAATACGCAGGGTGTCATCAATGCCATGCGCAATCCCTTCGTGCAGATTATCTCTCATCCCGGCGATGGTACGGCAGAACTGGATTTCGAGGAACTCATGAAAGTTTCCAGGGAGACGCATACCTTGCTTGAAATCAACAACCATTCCATGGCTCCCATCCGCCACAAGACTGTGGCTGCTCCCAATAATCTGGAACTGCTGGAACTTGCCAAGAAGTATGAAACTCCAGTCATCTTCGGAAGTGATGCCCACTTCTCTACGATGATTGCCGACTACAGCAACATTATGCCACTGGTAGAAAAAGCAGAGTTCCCGGATGAGCTGGTTCTCAACTATCAGCCAGAGAAATTCATGGCTTACCTCAAGCCAACCCCAGAGAAATAGGAAAATTTAGTTTCACTTTTCAATTTACACGACTATGATTATAGAAGAAATCATCAAGTATAATGAAAACTTCGTAGCCAGTAAGGGTTACGAAAAGTATATTACGAGTAAATATCCAGACAAGAAACTTGCCATTCTTTCCTGTATGGACACCCGCCTCACTGAGCTTCTGCCAGCAGCTTTGGGCCTGAAGAACGGAGATGCCAAGCTCATCAAGAACGCCGGTGGACTGATTATCAGTCCTTTCGACTCAGCCATGCGTAGTCTCCTTGTAGCCATCTACGAATTGGGTGTAGAGGAAATCATGGTCATCGCCCACTCCAACTGCGGTGCATGCCACATGAACGGACAGCAGATGAAGGAATTGATGCTCAAACGTGGCATCCATCAGAATGTTATCGATACCATCGGGCTTTGCGGCATCGACCTCGACCATTGGCTGGAGGGATTCCACGACACAGAGGATTCTGTAAGGAATACCATCAATACGATCCGTACACACCCTCTCGTACCAAAAGACGTCAATCTTCATGGCTATATCATTGACTCACAGACGGGCAAACTGACAGAAGTGAAATAGAATAAAGGTATTATTTTAATTAAAACACATTTTCGTTACAGCCCCCACATATCATTCAGCATACTGATAGCTGATTCCGAGCGGAAGACATGATTGCGGAAGGTGATGATGCCTTCAAGAGCAAGATGGTCTTCGAAGGAATTGACCAGGAAATCAGCTTCGAGCAGAATGCGGTGGTCGAGGCTGGTAACATCTTGATAAGTATGATGATGGGCAATGAGCCAGCAAATCCTTTCTATCTGTGCAGCTGTGAATCCATCAACTTCTGACAGTACTTTTCTTGCCTCGTCAGGACCTAATTCTTCCTGGTGCTTGCCATCGCAGTTGCCGTATCTGGCTTCTGAAACGTGAATGCCTACATCGTGAAGAATGGCTGCTGCTTCGAGCACGAAGAGTTCTTCCTGGTTCATTCCCTCTGCTATCGCAATCATACGGGCAAAATCGTGTACCTTTACGAAATGCTGGATGCGTGGCGCATCGCCACCATCGTATTTTATCATCGCCATCATCAGTTGGGCGAGTGTCAATTCCTTGTTTGTCATAATCTTATGTTTTTTTTAATCAATATTTATATCTACTTAAGATGTTAATCGAAAAGCTTCTTCCAAATCCACAATACCGCTATGGCACCAATGACACAGAAGATGAAATTGGTAAGATAACCCTTGCCAAACAACTCAATGTTCAGCAGACTGCTGATGATGGCACCGGCATAACTGCCTACAATACCTATGAAGAGATTCATACAACATCCTTTTCCTTCACCGCTCATAATGCGGTTGGCAATATAGCCAATGAAAATACCAGTAAGGATTGGCCACGCTGTGAAATCTGCAATATGTTCTAACATACTCTTTAAATTTTAAACTTTATCTTTTAGCATAAAATGCTTATTTATAACTCTATCTTTTAGCAAAGTTCTGCTATTTATGTTTGCCTGACAGAGGGTTACGCCCCCAGAAGGAAGGTTAATCCGCTGATTCCGATATAGGCATAGATGATGTATTTGAGCAGGGAGCCGCTGAGATGCCTGAACACCCATGAGCCTATCAGGTTGCCGATGAAGACTCCGGCTATTCCGTAGATATAACCTATGGAGACCGTGGTGGTGAAGAAACCATTGTAGGCTCTTGCCAAAGTCATCATCAGATTGCCTGCCAGGAAATAGGTCTGCGTCATCGCCAGATAGCGATCCTTGTCGGGCTCTGAACTTACGAAGTAGAGCACGGCTGGGGGACCCTGCATTCCGAAAAATCCTCCCATCAATCCGCTCAGCGTTCCTGCCGTAACCTGCACGGGCAGCGTAGTCTTCACCTTGATGCGCTTGCTGAAGAAGGCGAAGTAGATGCTCACGATGATCAGCGTAATGCCTAGCAATATGTTCAGTATGTGATATTCCATCCGCTTGAGCACGAAGATGGCTCCGATGGAAATGATGATGAAGGTGAACAGAATGGGCAGCAGCCGCCTCCAGGTGATGTACTTGTATTTCTGAATAACGATGATCAGGGAGGTTGTCATCGCCAGGATGCCCGAGAGGGTTGTTGCCTCACCGTAAGAGGGCATGATGGAGGGGAGCATCGTCATGATGAAGATGCCAAAACCGAAGCCAGTGGTGCGTTGCACAAAACTGGCTCCGATACTTAACAGGAAGAGTTCTACTACTATCTGATCCATTCTCTTGTATTATTTATCTGAGCTTTCTGATAACTCTTGCCGGATTTCCCACAGCCATGGAGTCATCAGGAATATCCTTGACCACTACGCTGCCGGCACCGATTACGCAGCGGTTGCCGATGGTTACTCCAGGGCAGACGATGACTCCTGCGCCCAGCCAGCAATCCTCGCCAATGGTGATGGGGAAGCCTGTTTCTTCTGGCTTGCGTCGTTCCATATAATTGATGGGGTGGTTAGGGGTTACCAGCTGGCAGTTCGGACCTATCAGGGTGCGGTTGCCGATGGTAATCCAGCCTTCATCGAGCATCGTGGCGCCATAGTTGATGAATACATTCTCACCCACCTTGATGCCGTGACCATGGTCGCAGTGGAAGGGTGGACAGATGGTGGCTGAAGCTGGAATGCCAGGAATCAGTTCTTCGATAATGGTTCGATAGTCTTCATCAAACAGGGTTAGCGTCTGCAGGCGGCAGCAGAGACGGTTGGCGTGCTCTATGCTTTTCATGCCTTCCTTGTTGCTGAAATCATAGAGCTCGCTGTTTCTCATTTTTTCAAATTCTGTCATCTTTGTTCTCTATTGATGGATGTAATCCAGAATCTGCTCTGCATGAATCTTGGTTTTGATCTCCTTTGGAGTGAAGATCTTTTCGATGACGCCTTCTTCGTTGACAAGATAGGTGGTGCGGAGGATGCCGATGGTCTTTCTGCCGCAGGTTACCTTCTCGCCCCAGCAGCCGAGTTCCTGCAAAAGGGTGGTCTCGGTATCGGCAATAAGAGAGAACTGCAGACCCTTGGTTTCTGCAAACTTCTTCTGCAGCGCCTGCTTGTCCTTGCTCACGCCGATAATCTCGTAACCGGCTGCTGCCAGTTCCTCCTTATGTGCTTGCAGGGAGCAAGCCTCGGCAGTGCATCCGCTGGTGTTAGCCTTCGGATAACTGTAGAGCACTATCTTGCGACCACGATAGTCGCTTGCCTTTATCTCACGTCCGTCCTGGTCAATGCCAAGAATCTCTGGTATTTTATCTCCTACATTCATAATTCTATATTTATTAATTATATGTCTTGTTATAATGCAAAGATAATAAAAATAATGCGAACCGATGTGATTCTTATGATTTTTAACACAAATAATCGTTGTTTATCTTTCTACCTGGAAGTTTAAACGAATCTTTCTTTTGGATAAAAAAAGAAAAATATAGGTAGGATATTTGGTAATATGCTGATATTTACTTACTTTTGTGTGATGAACGTTCATGGTATGAAACAGGGAGCGTGATACTAAACAGGTAAAAAAGGAAGAAAATGAAGAAGATATTTTTGTTCATATTATTCTGTCTTTCCGTATGCAGCATGTCGGCTTACGACTTTCTGCGAGCTGTGAAAGATGAGATTCCGGGAGGTTACAACTTCTGGGTTTATACGCCGGTAGATTATTTCTATTCGCAAGAGCAGACACCGGTCATCATCTTTCTGCATGGTGCCAGTCTTTGCGGCAAGAATCTGAATAAGGTGAGAAGATACGGACCGCTTGATGCCATCGTCAAGGGGCGCGATATCGATGCGCTGACCATCGTTCCGCAGAATCCGGGAGGAGCTTGGAATCCGAAGAAAATCATGGATATGCTAGACTGGGTGAAAAAGAATTACCCATGCGATTCTAATAGGGTTTATGTCTTGGGCATGAGCTTGGGCGGTTATGGCACCATGGATGTCTGCGCCACTTATCCCGACAGGATAGCTGCCGGCATGGCGCTGTGTGGCGGCTGTTCGTATAAGGATGTGAGTGGATTGGGCGATTTGCCTTTCTGGATTATCCATGGCACAGCAGATAGGGCAGTACCGGTCAAGCAATCGAAGGTGGTGGTAGATAAACTTGTGAAGGATGGCAAGGATACCCGATTGATATACGACTGGTGGAAGGGTGCCAATCACGGTACCCCTGCCCGCGTGTTTTATCTGAAGAAAACCTATCAGTGGCTCTTCTCGCACAGTCTATTAAATAAAGACAGACCCGTGAACCGCAACATCAGTATTACGATGAGTGATCTGGGCAGAGCATATGGTGATGTAAACCGAAATGCCCCTCAGCCTGAACTCATCGACGGTCCGAGTGTGATCAAGCAAGAGGGAAATGAATATTAAGGAATCAGGTGAACAGTTCTGCTACCTTCTCCAGCCAATTCTTATCAATATCATCGAAGGTGCTGAGGTGTTCGCTGTCAATATCCAGTACGGCGATTACCTCACCATTCCTGATAACAGGCACTACAATCTCCGAACGGGAGGCACTGCTGCAGGCAATATGCCCCGGAAATTTCTCAACATCTTCTACCACGATGGTTTCCGCCTTGTCCCAAGCTGTGCCGCAAACTCCCTTGCCCCTTTTGATGCGAGTGCAGGCCAGCGGTCCCTGGAAAGGACCCAGCACAAGAGTTCCATCGATGACCCGGTAGAAGCCCACCCACCAGAAGTGGAAGGTGTCCATGATGCATGCTGAAATATTTGCCATATTGGCGATGATGTCGCTTTCGCCCTCTATGAGCGACTTGAGCTGAGGGAGGAGCGTGGCGTAAAGTTCCTCCTTCGTTTCTCCTTTTATAATAAGATGTTCTGCCATGATGTCTTTTTCTTTGATTAAATCCCTTTATGTGAATGAATTTTATGCCTTGCAAAGATACTGTTTTTTCTAAAATTAGGGGCTAAGAATGGGTTAAATCTTCTAAAATTAGGGGCTAAGAACGGGTTAAATCTTCTAAAATTAGGGGCTAAGAATTAGTCAAACTTTCTAAAATTAGGGGCTAAGAATAGGTTGTTGTAGCAGTTCCCCAAAGTGGAATAGGTTATACAAGTTTTTTTTCAGGTCTTTTTCAATGATATCTGACGATTTTTTATTAACTTTGCAATCGAAATCATAAAAACAAACTATAATGAATACAAAAACAATGTTAGTGGCGATGACATGCCTTTGTGCATTCAACAGCCTTCAGGGAAATGCTCAGGTGGCAGGAGGTAATACTTTGGCTGCAACTGTGGTTGAGCAGCGTAGAATCACGCTTCGTGACAGTATCTTAAACCATATTAGCGGAGCAAAGATTGCAGAGAAATCATTACAGATTAAGAAGTTTGGAGCCAAGAACGATGGTAAGACCGATTGCCGTGCAGCCTTTGCCAAGGCTATCAAGAAGGCTTCGGCTATGAAGGGTGCCAAAATCGTGGTGCCTGCAGGTACCTATTATATCAAGGGACCTATCGTACTAGCAAGCAATATCTGTCTGGAACTGCAGAAGGGAGCTACCCTGAAGTTTGCGCCAGAAGAGAAGTACTATCCTATCGTTAATACCAGTTGGGAGGGAACTTTCCTCTACAACTATTCTCCTCTCATCTATGCCTATGGCTGCAAGAACGTTTCCATCATCGGCGAGGGCACTATCGATGGTAATGCTATGTCCACCTTTGCCAAGTGGAAGCCTAATCAGAAGAAAGCGCAGCAGTTGAGCCGCAAGATGAATCACGAGGAAGTGCCTGTAAGTGAGCGCAAGTTTGGAGATGGCTGCTGGCTTCGTCCTCAGCTCGTGCAACTCTATAATTGCCAAGGTGTTACCTTGAAAGGTGTGAAGATTACCAATTCTCCATTCTGGTGCATCCATCTGCTGAAGAGCGAGAATATCATCTGTCGTAATCTGCGATATGATGCCAAACTTGTCAATAACGATGGTATTGACCCGGAGTGTTCCCGAAACATTCTGATAGAGGGGGTGGCTTTTGATAATGGCGATGACAACGTTGCCATCAAGAGTGGTCGTGATAATGATGGCTGGAATGCCAAGATGCCATCAGAGAACATCATCATCCGAAACTGCCATTTCAAGGGCTTGCATGCTGTGGTTATCGGTAGCGAAATGTCTTCGGGAGTAAGAAACGTCATCGTAGAGAACTGCGATTATGCTGGTTATTGCAAGCGTGGCATCTTTATCAAGACCAATCCCGACCGTGGCGGTTTTGTGGAGAATGTTTTCGTAAAGAACTGCAGTTTTGGCGATGTGGAAGACCTCTTCTATGTAACCAGCCGTTATGCTGGCGAGGGGTTGACCAATCATCATTTCTCTACCGTGAAGAATATCTTTGTGGATGGTTTGAAGTGTAACAACGTGAGCGCTGCAGCCTTGGTCTTGCAGGGTACAGAGGCTAAGCCTGTTACTCATGTTTCTTTCGATAATATTGAGGTGAAGAATGCCAAGACTGGCATCAGCTTCGAGAATGTAATGAGGGTAAACATGGGTGAATGCAGCATTGGCGGCAAGGTGGGAACTCCTACCCAGGTTACTTCAAAGGATAAAGTTTTTGAAAGAAATAACAAGTAAGTTATTTGTTTTTCAATCTTTTTTCGTACTTTTGCACCATCAATTAAAATAAAGAAAATCCAGTTTTTTAAATGAAGTAAGAAAATGGCTGATAAAGATATGAAATGGAAGACGCTCTCGCAGAAGTATCTGATAGAGAAGCCATGGCTCACGGCACGAGTGGATAAGGTGGAATTGCCTACAGGAGCCATTATCGATGAATATTACGTGCTGGAATATCCTGATTGGGTGAACACCATCGCCATCACGAAGGAGGGAGAGTTCGTCTTCGTTCGCCAGTATCGCTATGCGATGGGAAAGACGGTGAATGAGCTCTGTGCCGGAGTGATAGAGAAGGGCGAGGACCCGATGGTGGCTGCCAAGCGAGAACTGATGGAAGAGACGGGATTCGGAGGCGGAAACTGGCAGAAGTGGATGACGATTTCGGCTAATCCGAGTACGCATACCAATCTTACCCATTGCTATCTGGCTACGGATGTGGAGCGCATGGATGTTCAGCATCTTGACCAGGCTGAGGATATCGAGGTTCGCCTCTTCTCCAGGGATGAAGTGATGGATATGCTGGAGAAGGGAGAAATCTGGCAAAGCCTGATGGCGGCTCCGCTCTGGAAGTATTTTGCGAAAGCAAAGTAAGCTGCAGGGCTTCATTTATAAAGGCCAAGTAAATATTAGACATTAAACAATAAACATTATAAAGATGGTAATAGATTTCGAAAAGATTGCTGAGGCTCATTTGGAGGGCTTCAAGGGTGGACAGGGTAAACTCGATACTCGTAACTATGTGGATGACAAGGTGAAGATTATGTATTCTACCTTGCGTCCGGGTGCATCAACTGGTCTTCATACTCATGAGGGCAACTGCGAGATTATCTATGTGGTAAGCGGCACTGCTACTTTCCATTATGATGATACCGTGGAGGAGGTTCGCCAGGGACAGGTGCATTATTGTCCTATGAACCATGCTCATTATATGGAGAATCTCACCGACCATGATCTGGTGTATCTCGCCATTGTGCCTGAGCATCATTAATATCCCTGGAGTATTAGGGAAAAACACATCATGTTCCTCCTGAGGAAAATGAAAAAATAGAAAGTCCAACTCGGATGCCTCTCTTATATAAAAAGGCTCCAAGCTGGACTTTCGTCATTCTTATCTCTCTCTTATGTTGCTATAGTCATCTGTTTTTTATCTAAAAGAATATGCTGCTGATTATAGTTTCTCGCAGAACTCGATTTTCTCCTTGTTTGGACCTTCAATGGTGAAGAACTTTACGCCGTTTTCCCAGAAAGGAAGACCATTTACCTGCTGATCCAGCATCTTGAAGGTTCCTGCTTCCTTCACTACCAGGAAGAGATTCTCTATGTTCTTTACATCGATGGCGATGTGGTCGATGGCCCCATATTCCATCTTTGCCTGATGGTTCTGATAGGTCTCGATGATGAGATTGTGGAGCTGGAGAAAGGCTACTTCCTCGGTGCCGTTCACTGTGCGGAGGGCTGTCTCGAAGCCCAAGGCATGATAAAACTCAATGGTCTTGTTGATGTCGTTGGTAGGAATGCCGATGTGCTGCACACCTGTTGTAAAATCTTTGATTTTCATAATGAATCTGTGTTTAGATGATTGTTATGATAAAACTTTTTGTGTATTGAAGATTTAGAAGCGGATGATTTCTGCTCCAATCTGGAAATAGCTCTCGTTGCTCTGAGGATTCCACATGCCCTTGGCATAAACCGGAATGGTGTAGTTGCCGAGCTTGAGGTCGTGGGAGGCTTGCAGCGATACGTGAACGATGCCTGCCGTGGTTCCGAAGAAGTGGGCATCCTCGCCAGCTCTGTTCAGGGCGAAGGCTCCACCAACTCCTGCATCTACCTTCCATCCATCCTTCTGATAGATAGGATATTCCGCATAGGCGAAGGTGGAATATTTCTGCTTCGTGTTGTTGCTGTTGCGGTCGCGTCCGAAGACTACCGTTGACCAGCTCAGGAGCAGTGGAAACTTCTCGTTCTGAAACCTGTAGCTTAATGTAGCATCGAGGAATCGGCCCGTGGTATGGGCAGAGTAGTTCCAGTATTCCTTATTATTATAGGTGGCACCAGGGGAGAAGTTGTAGGTGTCCCACAGGGCGAATCCCCAACCGCCAGCCTTCAGATTCAGATAATGGTTAAACTCCTTGTAGGAGCCTTCCGAGTTGCAGCCTCCCCAAAGTCCCACGGTAACGTGGTCATTGGCCATCGTATAGCTCAGGTCGGTGAGGAGGACGATGCCGTCGGAAACTTCCATGCCACGCCACAGATGATTGTTCTGCACGTTGGCTTTCAGATGGAGCTGTGCCTGGGCATTTCCCAGACACGCTGCCATCATCAAAACAATAACTACAATTCTTTTCATGGTTTTACTACAAAATAAACTTTTTGAACCTAACTAATTATGAACCTTATAAACGTTAACTAATTACTTAAACCATATATTACAGATAATTATAATTTGCATATAATTTGGGCAAATAAGGGCTTATCTTGTAAATTCCTTTGGCAAGACCGGCATGGCTCCATTCTGTGTACAGACGAATGCTGAAACCTTTACAGCCAATTCATGTGCCTCTCTGACGCTCTTGCCCTTCAGGATGCTTGCCACGAATGCGCCTGTGAATGAATCACCGGCACCTACTGTGTCTGCCACTTCCACTTTTGGTGTCTCTATAAACGAAACCTCGCCAGGGGTGAATACGTAGCTGCCGTTTACGCCGCAGGTAAGGATGAGCATCTTCAGATTATACTTGCCCAAGAGGAGCCAGCATTTATTCTCCAAGTCGATGCCCGGATAGCCGAAGATGCGGCTTACGGTGATCAGTTCCTCGTCGTTGATCTTGAGGATGTTGCATCGCTTGATGCTCTCGGTGATAATCTCCTTGGTATAGAATCCCTGACGGAGATTGATATCGAAGATTTTGAGGATTCCTTCTCCCTCAGGCATGTGGTCGAGGAAGCGGTAGATGGTGTTGCGGGAAACCTCGTTGCGCTGAGCCAGCGAACCGAAGCAGGCTGCGGTGCAGTTCTTTGCCAATTCCTCCAGGGCTGGGGTGTAAGGAATATTGTCCCAGGCTGCTCCTTCCTTGATGTCGTAGCAAGGAATGCCGTTGGCATCGAGTGAAACCTGGACGGTGCCTGTAGGGTAGGCTACCTTATCTATCTGATAGTTGAGATGGTGATCGTTGAGTTCCTTCTCCAGTTCCTTGCCCAGCTCATCATCGCCCATTGCGCTGACCGCACAGCTATTGAGTCCGAACTGTGAAACGTGGTAAGCAAAGTTGGCAGGAGCGCCACCTAGCTTCTTTCCTTCTGGAAGCACATCGAAGAGTGCCTCACCGATACCTATCACTGATTGTTTCTTTTCCATTGTCATTTTTACTTTAAGAATGTTAGAGATGTTATTTGATTTCTGTTGCAAAGGTAGCATTTTTCAGCTACCTTCACAAAGAAAAATCATCTAAACTTTCTGCAAACGTTCCCGCAATCGTTTCCAATTTCTGCAATCGTTTGCAGTATGTTTCTTCTCTTCTATCTCTTTACTTCTTCTCTCCTGGTTTCTGTTCGAAATCGATGAGAACCTTCATGCTGGTTTCGCGATGAGCGTCGATAAACTTGTAGGCATCATCGTATTCCTCGAAGGCAAAGCGGTTGCTTACCAGTGGCTTGAGGTTAACGATACCCTTGTTGACATAATCGATGGCTGTGAGATAATCCTCGTGGCGATACATCATCGAACCGATGAGTCTCAATTCGTGTTCGCCCAGATAGAACATGCTGAGGGCTGGATCCTTGGCAAAGACAGCCACAACTACGATGTCGCTACCTTTTTCGATGGTCTCCATCAGCGAACGGATGGAAACTTCTACACCTGCTACCTCGAAACCTACCTGATAGCCTTCCTCACCGAAAAGTTCCTGGGCAGCCTCCTTCAAGGTCTTCTTGGTGATGTTGAGAGTATGCTTGATGCCGCATTCGCGAGCCTTAGCCAGGCGAAGGTCGCTTACATCGGTAATGAGTACATTCTTGGCGCCGCGGGCAATGCAGAACTGGGCTATGAGATTGCCGATGGTTCCTGCACCGCTCACTACTACATTCTTACCCTTTACATCGGTGCGGTTGCTGGCATGGGCACCAACGGCTGAAGGCTCAATCATGGCACCATAGTCGAGGCTCATGCCTTCCGGCAACTTAGCCACGCGGTCGTCATCTACAACAAAGAAATCCTGTGCTGCACCATCTGCTTGGAATGCCTGAACACGCAGGTGCTCACAAACATTATACTGTCCTCTCTTGCAAGGGTTGCACTTGCCGCAAACCAACTGTGGGCGAGCGGTGATGTGGTCGCCAGGCTTGCAGACGGTAACTTCGCTGCCTACAGCCATAACCACTCCAGAGTACTCATGTCCCTGAACCACTGGGTAGAAGGTGGCTGGGTGAAGACCGTGGTAAGAGTGAATCTCGCTACCGCAGATGCCGATGCGCTTGATGTTGACGAGAACCTGATGAGCAGTTAAGTCTGCTGCCTTTGGTTCTGCTACTTCCTTGAACTCGATATGCTTTGGTTCTACCAATATTGCCTGTCTCATAATTATAATGTTTTGAAATTGTTATTGTTATGTTGGTGGGATGAAAGATCCCGTTTTATCTTTGTATTCTTTGCTGAACCCACTTTTTAAGTGGGCTCTTTTTTATTTCTTCTTATTCTCCAGATCGGTCATGATCTGCTTGTATTGCTTCTTGTTGAGCTTGTAGAAGCAGAGGCATCCTGCGGTGACGATCCACAAGACTCCCGGAATGGTGCTGAAGGCGTGGTGCATGATGTTCAATACTTCTGGATTCTGCACAGCGTTGCTTACATATCCTGCACTGCCCAGGGCAATGGCGAGAAGCGATGTGCCGAGTGCCATTCCTATCTTGTTGCCCAGCGAGATGAAGGCGTACTGGAATCCGTCGTTTCTGATGCCCGTCTTCCACTCGCCATACTCCACACAGTCGGGTATGATGGCATAGATGGCTGTATTGAAGCCTGAGAAGAAGAACCACGACAAAGCTGAGAACAGATAGAACATGATGGCGCTGCCGTTAGGGCTGAAGAAGTACAGACCTATCATCGTAATACCGGTGAGGAAAGCGAAGATGGCTGCCGTGAAACCCTTGTTGCCCGTTTTTCTGAATACCAGAGGGAAGCAGGCTGCACCTATGATGCTTGGCACGATGATAGCCATGGAATAGTAGGAGAAGAGCGTTGCCGAACCTTCTACATAAGTGAAATAGTAGAGCATGTCGGCGTTGCGTCCGTAATGGATGAAACCGAAGAGCAACTGTCCTAAGAGGGCGAGCAGATAGGGCTTGTTCTTCATTACGGAGCGAAGCTGCACCTTTAGAGGGAGCTTCTGTCCCACAGGAACTTCTACCACTTCCTTGGTCTTGTGAAAGCAGAACAGATGGCAGGCAGCGAAGATGATGCCGTAGAGTACAGCCACAGCCAGATAACCATATTTGGTATCGCCTGCGCCAAACCAGCTGATGAGCGGAACGGTTACGATGTTGATTACTCCGATGGCCATCATGGCGCTCACCGAACGGCTGGTGTTGAGCTTGGCTCTCTCATCGATGTCTTGTGTCATGGCTCCGCAGAGTGTGCCGTAAGGCAGGTTCACGCAGGTATATCCCAGCACCAGGATGCAGTAGGTTACTGCCATATAGATAATCTTGGCGGTCTGGCTCCATTCCGGATGAGCCCAGAAGGTGAGTATAAGTACCAGTGCCGTGATAGGAGCTCCGAAGAGCAGCCATGGGCGGAATCGTCCCCATCGGGTGTGGGTCTTGTCGGTAAGTGTGCCGATGATGGGGTCGTTGATGGCGTCCCAGAATCGGGACACAAGCATCAGGGTTGCTACGGCACCCATGCTGATTCCGAACACATCGGTGTAGAAAATCATGAGGAAGTTGCCCACGAACATCCAACTGAAGTTGCAGCCCACATCGCCCATTCCATAGGCGAGCTTACTGATGAAGGGAACCTTTCCCTGTGAATTGTTCTCTAGCGAAGTGTTCGCTTGAAATTTAGAATCTTGTTCCATATCCTTTTTCTTAGGTTTGATTGTGATACTTAATGTTGTTTATTCTTTGTTTTGTGTAGGAATAGAGCGATTTGAGAAATCGTTTTTCCTTTTCACGCTGCAAAGATAGAATGTTTTTGCTGGTAAAACAAGAAAAAAAACGACTCTTTTTTCGCAACCGTTCCCGCAACCGTTCCCATTTTCCGCAACCGTTCCCAAAAAGATTTCTCTGTTTTTTGTTGTTGCTTTCATAGAAAATAAGTATCTTTGCGGGCGCATTTAACAAGAAAGAAAAAGAGATATGGCAAAATATGTAACCATCATGGACATTGCAAGGGAGTTGGGGATTTCCAAGTCCACCGTTTCGCGTGCTCTTTCGGGAGATACGGGTAATGTGAAGGCGGAAACCTTGCAGAAGATATTGGCAACTGCCGAGCGGATGGGCTATCATCGCAACGAACTGGCTGTGAACTTTCGCCAGCAGAGTACTCATAACATCGGCATCATCATTCCCGAAATCGTAACAACGTTCTATATGACCTTTATCAATGATGCTCAAGCCATCTTGCGCAAGCAGGGGTATAAGGTGATGATTGCCATCTCTAACGAGAATCCTGAGCAGGAGAGAGAGAACATTCTGATGATGGAGCAGCTGCGTGTGGATGGCATCCTGATGAGTGCATGCGATAAGGAGCATAATGTGGACCTATATAATAAGGTGATAGAAAGGGGTATTCCCATCGTGTTTTTCGATAGAACGGTGGAGAAGGTAAAGGCTTCACAGGTGCACATGGACGATTACATCATGTCGTTTTTCATGGTGGAGGCTTTGTTGCGCAAGGGGTATAAGCATATTATTCATATCCCGGGACCTGCTTATATCCGAAACAGCTATGAACGATTGAGGGGCTATCGGGATGCGCTGGAAAAGTTTCACATAGAGTATCAGGCGCAGGATGTCTTGTCGCCAGCCTTGTCGGCTGAAGAGGGTTGTTGGGTGATGGAGCGTTTCCTGGAGAAGAATGTGCCCTTTGATGCGGTCTTTGGCTTTACGGAGACTGCTGTGTTGGGAGCCAAGAGTGCTATCCAGAAGCGTGGCTTGCGCATTCCGGAGGATGTGGCGTTATGCTGCATGTCTGGCACAGCTCTGGCTACTTTGGTTCATCCTCAGTTGACGGTAGTGGAGCAGCCTATTGAGAAAATGGCGCAGGAAAGTTGCCGACTGCTGCTGGAGCATATTGCCGATGGTTATAGAAGGATAGAGGAAATTGCATTGAGAGGTGAAACTGTGATAAGGGAATCTACTTAATAAAGGTATCGGCTTCAGGAATCTGCATAAAAGAAGCTGTTTCAGAAAACAATATAAAAGAAGCTGTTTCAGAAAACAGTAATAAAAGAAACGGGTGTATCATCTATATTATTGAATGATACACCCGTTTTCTATCTCTTTATCTTAAGCTTTTAAACTTAATCTATCGCCTTATCTTAAGCTTCCTCTTCCTCTTCTTCATTTTCCAGCAAGTCGGTGCCGAGGTGAGTGGTCTGCTCACGCTTTAATCGGTCGCGCACTTCCTTAGGCTTGGTGGCGTAGGTAATCATTCGGATAGAATCGTTATAGCTTACGTACTTCCAGAGCCAGTTGAGCATTACCATTACCTTGTTCTTTACGCCAAGGATAGAGCGGAGGTGAACTACCAGCCACAATACCCAGGCAAAGAAGCCCTGGCTGTGGAACTTGCCTAGTTCTACCACAGCCTTGTGTCTTCCGATGGTAGCCATAGAACCCAGGTTCTTGTAGCGGAAAGGTTTGAGCTGGGAATCAGTGGATCCCTCTGCAATCTTCTGGATATTCTTAGCCAGGAGTGCTGCCTGCTGAATGGCTACCTGAGCCAACTGTGGATGACCGCCAGGATAAGCTGGATCTGTGGTCTGGATACACTGGTCGCCGATGGCAAAGAGACCATCCATGCCAGGGATGCGGTTGAATTCATCTACTACGATTCGGAAACCACGGCCCAGATGGTCGCTATCGATACCTGTGATAGGCTGTGCCTTTACACCGGATACCCAGAGGAAGGTGCGGGTAGGAATCTCCTGACCGTCCTTCATCAGAACCTTGTGGTCCTTGTAGTCGGTTACCATTTTGCCAAACTGTACATCCACACCCATGCTGGTAAGGAATTCGTATGCTTTCTTAGAAGAGTCCTGTGACATTCCGGCGAGCAGTCTGTCGCCCGCTTCCAGAAGATAGATGTGCATCAGAGATGAGTCCATATCAGGATAATCATAAGGAATCACGTAGCGCTTCATTTCAGACAGGGCTCCGGCAATCTCTACACCTGTGGCACCACCGCCTACAATGACCACGTTCAGGAGTTCCTGTCGCTCCTCTTCTGTGGCACAGGTCAATGCACGCTCCAGGTTACTCAGCACGGCGTTGCGCAATCCCATTGCTTCAGAAACGGTCTTCATCGGAATCGCCCATTTCTCGATGTTGGCATTGCCATAGAAATTGGTGGTGGTTCCTGCTGCGAACACCAGGTAATCGTACTCGATCTTACCGATGGAAGTCTGCAGAATCTTCTTGTCTGGGAATACGGCTCTCGCTTCTGCCATGCGGAAGTAGAAGTTCTTGCGCTTGCGGAAAATCTGGCGGAAAGGGAAGGAGATGGAACTTGGGTCGATACCTGCCGAAGCTATCTGATAGATAAGCGGAGGGAACTGATGGAAATTGTTCTTATCGATCAACACCACCTGCAGGTTTGAATTGCAGAGGTCTTCTGCCAAACGAAGACCACCGAGTCCGCCACCTACGATAACTACTCTCTTCAACTGATTTCTCTTGATATTAATGCTCATAACTACTGCTGTTTTTACATATTAATTACATATATTTGCAGAAAATTCTGTTCTCTATAAGGCGTAATGCCTGGTTCTTGCTGAAAATTCGACTGCAAAGGTACAACTTTTTGATGAGTTGGCAAAGGAAGATGAGAAGAAATGTAGGATTGAAGATTGTTGCAATCGTTCTCATTTTAGATTTAGGAAAATGAACTTGTAAAATGTAATATTCAGATAGCATTTTTATGAGCATTTTTTCGAGAAATGTTGTCGGTTTAAAGGAAAAGTTGTATATTTGCATCGACAATTTTAAAAGACGAACGAATTTTTATAAAAACATCATGATGAAACATGTAACAATTAAGGATATAGCCCGTTCGCTCTGCATCTCGGTTTCTACCGTTTCCAGGGCGTTGACGGATGACAAGAACATTCGCAAGGAGACGCGAGAGATGGTGGTAGAGGAGGCAAAACGACTCGGCTACAAGCGCAATCCGGTGGCGATGAACCTGAAGATGGGGCGTACGAACACCATAGGTGTCATCGTGCCGGAAATGCATACTCCTTATGCTTCGCAGGTGATTAACGGAATGCAGGAGGTACTTTACAAGAAGAATCAGAAGGTGATGATTGCCGAGAGCGATGAAAAGCCGGAGCGGGAGTTGGAGAACCTGAAGATGATGGAGCAGTTTATGGTAGATGGTCTGATTGTGAGCCTCTGCAGCTATCGCAAGAACATAGAAATGTATCAGCAGTTGGCGGCAGATGGTATGGCGATAGTCTTCTACGACCGCATTCCATACGGATTGAAAATGCCGCAGGTGATGGTGGATGATAATGTAGATTCTTATTTCATGGTAGAGCATCTTATCCGCCTGGGCAGGAAGCGCATCGTCTATCTGCAGGGACCCGACGACATTTATAATGCCTATCAGCGAGGCTTGGGTTATCGTGAGGCGATGGAGAAATTCCATCTCTTCGACCCGGAGCTGATTGTGAAGACGGGAATGACCTTCAAGGATGGAGCTGATGCCATCGACCATCTTATATATAATAAGGTGGATTTTGATGCCATCTTCGCCTTTACCGACACCCTGGCGATAGGTGCACAGAACCAACTCCGTGCCTTGGGCAAACGAGTGCCGGAAGAGATATTCGTGGCAGGTTTTTCGGGCACCGAATTATCAACCATCGTATCTCCTCAGATTACTACTATGGAGCCTCCGTTGGAGGAGATGGGCAGAAAGGCGGCAGAACTGGTGATGGAGAAAATCAATAATCCGGAGATGGAAGATAGACAGGTGGTGTTGAAGACCACGATGAAATGTAGAGAATCTACGGGAGAATAATCAAACTTCGTGGTTCCCGGTAATCGCCTGAAAGTATTTAAAACGTTTGCAGAAATTGGGAACGTTTGCGGGAACGTTTGCAAGTTTTTTTCGAAAAAAATATCTTTTTATCTCGAAAAAACGCAATATCTTTGCCATCGGAAACGGGAGATAAGATAGCTGAGGTAACTCCTCGGCTACTTGCTTCCCCCAAAATGAATAAACAATTAATATTTACAGCTAACAATAAAAGAATTATGGCAAATTTAGTGAATGCAAACGCAGCAAATGCAGCTCAGGTAGTAAAAGGTTATGCTTATAACCGCAGTTTGGTAAAGGCAGGTATCCTGCACTTCGGAGTAGGTAACTTCCATCGTGCTCACCTGGAGTTTATGACCAATATGCTCCTCGAGAACAATACCCAGCAGAACTGGGGCATCTGTGGAGCAATGATACTCCCTGGTGATGAACGTCTCTACCATGCCCTGAAGAAGCAGGATGGTGAATACACCCTTACCGTATGTGGACGTGATGACAGCATCCAGGTTTATCAGTTGGGTGCGCTCGTTGAACTCTATTGGGGCATTGAGGAGCAGGAACAGATTCTGAACAAGATTGCGTCTAAGGATATCAAGATCATCACCCTCACTATCACCGAGGGCGGATACAACATTTCACGTCAGAGTGGCGAATTCATGCTCGACAATGCGCAGGTGGCTCACGATATCGAGAATCCAGCCAAGCCGGTTACAGCCTTCGGATATGTAGCCGAGGGATTGCGTCGCCGCAAGGCAGCAGGCAATGGTCCTATCACCATCCTTTCCTGCGATAATCTGCAGCACAATGGCAATACAGCCCGCAAGGCTTTCATGACTTTCGTGGGAGCTCAGGACAAGGAACTCGCTGCCTGGATGGAGGAGAACGTTACCTTCCCTAACTCAATGGTTGACCGCATTACTCCAGCTACCCGTCCTGCCGACATCGAGCGACTGAATGCTCAGAACGGCACTTGCGATGAGGCTCCTGTTTATTGCGAGGATTTCATCCAATGGGTAGTAGAGGATAATTTTGCAGCCGGTCGCCCAGCATGGGAAACCGTGGGCGCTCAGATGACCGACGATGTGACTGCCTTCGAGAATATGAAGCTTTCTCTCTTGAATGCTTCACATACATTGCTCTCTTATCCATCTTTCCTCGGCGGTTACCGCAAGGTAGATGCAGCCATGCACGATGAGAGAATCCGTAAGTTTGTACGTGCCTTCATGGACGATGACATTACTCCTTACGTGCCAGCTCCAAAGGATACTGATCTCGAGGCATACAAGCAGTGCCTGGTTGAGCGCTTCGGCAACCGCATGGTCAGCGACCAGGTGGCTCGTCTCTGCTTCGATGGTGCCAGCAAGTTCCCGGTTTACGTAATGCCGAACCTGGAGAAGATGATTGCTGATGATGCTTCTGGCAAGCGCCAGAATGTGGAGTTCAAGCGTGTGGCTTACCTTTTTGCTGCTTACCGTCATTATCTGAAGTATCAGGTAGATGACAATGGTGATGCATTCGAAGTGGCAGATCCATGGCTTACCGTTGATGACCATAAGGCCATTGATAGCGATGATGCGCTCGATTTTCTCGGCATTTCAGCCTTTACAAGTACCGATCTCAAGGCTGCTCCTCATTTCGTAGAGCTTTACTTGAAGATGGTAGAAGACATCAAGGCAAAGGGTGCCATGAAGGTTTTGGAAGATGAAATCTTGTAATATAGAGAGAAACTCTTGAAAATAAGAGTCAGGTGTTTTTATGGATTGTTTAATTCATCGAAACACCTGACGATAGCGTAACTTTCTCTAATTTAAACCTAGATAAACATGAAACAATCGATAACGCTTAGGAGTGCAGGACCATTTCTACTCCTGACATTCATCTATTTTATAGTGGGCTTCCTTACTACCGTCAACGGTCAGTGTCAGGGTCCCTTGAAGATAGCCTTCCTCTCGGAGGTTACCACTACCAAGAACTCCCTGGCTACGCTTATCTCCTTCGCCTTCTTCCTGGGTTATCTGCTCAATAGTGCGAAGACGGGACGCTTGCTCAACAAGGTGGGCTATAAGAAGACGCTCATCCGTTCGATGCTGGTAATGGTGCTGGGACTTGCCTTCTATCTTGCTTCGGCGCTGATTGCTGAATATTGGGGTGGGGCAGGCGTGCATCTCTCGCAGGATTTCGTACCATTCGGATATTTCGTTTTCCTTTTCGGATCTTATCTGATGGGTACGTCAGCGGCAATGCTTCAGGTGGTAATCAATCCTTACATTGCTGCCTATCCTTTGCCGGGAACCCAACCGGTGCAGCGCATGAACTTCACCTGTGCGGTGAATTCTTTCGGAACTACCATCGCTCCATTCTTCGTAACGGGCGTGATGTTTGCAGGTGTGTCCCTGGATTCTGTTTCTGCCGACCAGCTCACCATTCCATTCCTGGTAATGATGCTCATCATTGCCTTTACAACATGGAGCACTTCCAAGGCGAATCTTCCAGACATTGAGGGTACGAGAGAGGAGACTCAAAATGTGGAATCTGAAGGAAAGACAACTCCTTCTGATGTTTCCGGAAATGCGAAGAAACGCAGCATCTGGTCGTTCCGCCATTTGAAATATGGTGTGATTGCCATCTTCTTCTATGTGGGAACCGAGGTGGGAATCGGCAACAATATGAATCTCCATGCAATGGATTTGATGGGGCATGGTTACGATTTTTCTCCAGCCCTTCTTGCCACACTCTATTGGGGTGGATTCATGATTGGCAGAATGGTTTCTGCCGGTTTGAAGAACGTGGCACCTCGCCCTATGCTCATCACCGTTACGGTGGCGGCAATCGTATTGATGTCTGTTTCCATGTTTACCGAGAATCTCTGGCTGATGGCTGCTGTGGGATTATTTCATAGTGTGATGTGGAGTTGCATCTTTACTTTGGCGGTGGATGGCTTGAAGGAGTATACTTCCAAGGCTTCGGGCGTGTTCATGATGGGAGTTTTCGGTGGTGCAGTATTCCCTGTGCTTCAGGGTTTGCTTGCCGATTATATCGGTTCGTGGCAGTTCACCTGGCTCGTTCCTCTCTTCTGCGAGTTCGTTATCCTTTGGTACGGACTTGTGGGGTATAAGAAGCAGGAAGCATAAAAGGCAATAGTTATAATAAGCATAAAAACCGGGATGTTTTTTATTCGAAGCATCCCGGTTTTTCTATCTCTTCAATTTCTCTTTTTAATCATTCCGCAATCTGATGAATCACATAGGTAACCACGCCCCAGATCATGAAGCGGTTGGTTTCATCTACCCTGATAGGAGAGAAGTTCTTGTTCCATGGAATGAGCCAGCCGAAGGTGCCGCTCTCATCCATCTTGAATTGCTTGATGGTGAATTCGCCATCCACGAAGGCGATGACGAAGTTGCCGTTGGAGGGTTCAATCTGTCTATCTACGATGGCTAGGTCACCGTCGAGAATGCCTGCATCCTGCATGCTGTCGCCTGAAACACGTACATAGAAAGTGGCCTCACGATGGCGAACCAGAATATCGTTGAGGTCTATCTCTCCCTCCATATAGTCTTGTGCCGGCGAAGGGAAGCCAGCCTTTACGCTTTGCTCTGCCAGCGGAATCGGCATCTTGGCTCCGAATTCCGCAGGGTGAAACGTCAGTTTTATCTTGTTATCGTTATTCTTATTCATCTTGTTTTTTCTTATTTATGGAGCTCATTTTTAGAATGGGCTTATTCTGCTTTAGAATGGGCTTATTCTGCCTCTCATTGAGTTTTTACTTTCAGAATATCATGGATGTTCGTGGTAAACTGCTTCGACATGTATTCGCGTTTCAGGTCGAATCGGCAGTCTGTGCCTTGTATGGCCTGGTGTATGGTGCCATAACCATTCTTCCGGTTGATGGCGTCGATAGCCTCCATCAGCTTTTTTTGCTTGCTTCGGTCGATGGGGTCGAAGAGGTCTTGCTGGCGAGGATGGTCGGGTGAGATTTGCCACAGGATAACGCCAGCTTTCTTGAAGTGAAACGACATGTCGGGGCAATCGGGCCTGCTGTCTGCCATCGGTTTCGGGTATTTAGCCCGGAGAATGGTGAGGGCGGCACCTACTATCTCTTCCTGCGCATTGGTGGCAATGGGCAGGGTAAGGGAATCGTGGATGGTGTATTCAGGCACATGCTCGTTAAAACGGGAAGTCCATGCGAACACTGTGATGCCCTGACATACGCTACCTTGTCTCCTTAATTTTTCTGTACAACGTACAGCGAAATTAGCCACGGCTTCTTCTATCACATTTTTGTCGGTAATGCCCTCGTTGGCAAAACTCCTGCTGGTGCAGATGCTCTTCTTCTGCGGCAATTCCTCGATGCTGATGCAGCTTTCGCCATTCAGTTCTTTCCATGTTCTTAGGGTGGTGATATTGAAATGGCTGCGGACCCAACTTTCTTTCTTGTCGGCAAATTGGGCAGCAGTTCGGATGCCCATATAATCGAGTTTCCTAGAAATCTGTCGTCCGATTCCCCATACATCTTCTATCGGGAACAGAGATAAAGCCTTGTGTCTTCGCTCATCAGTATCGATGAGACAGCAGCCTTGGTAACCCTTGTATTTCTTGGCGAATTTAGAACCGATTTTTGCCAGAGTCTTTGTTTCTGCAATGCCGATGGAGATAGGGATTCCTACTGCTCGGAGCACATCAGCAGAAATCTTAGTGCCATATTGGTGGAGCAGGGATTCATTATTTAAAAATGTATCGTTTTCTTTCAGATTATCCTGGAAGAAGCGCTCTGCCATAGACTGATCCACATCGAAGAAACTTTCATCGATAGAGTATTGGTCGATGTGGGGCGAGTAGTGCGACAGCATAGACATCACTCTGTTGGAGAGCGAACCGTAGAGTGTATAGTTGCTGGAGAAGATAGCCACTCCTTCAGCCTCCAGTTTTTCCTTAACCTGATAGAACGGGTCCCCCATCTTATACCCCAATGCCTTGGCTTCTTCAGAGCGCGCAATGACGCACCCGTCGTTGTTGCTCAATACAACCACGGGCTTTCCTATCAGGTCGGGGCGAAACACTCGCTCGCACGAACAGTAGAAGTTGTTGCAGTCTGCCAGTCCTATCATATCTTATAATTAACATCTCTTGTTATCACCAGAAATCCTGGTTTGATGTGCAAAAATACAAAAAATAATCCGAAAACGATAGTTTTTCATTCAAGTTTTTTGTCGTTTCATGATTTATTCTTACCTTTGTGGTCATAAGCTAGTATTGAAACATCATAAAACTGAACGATATGAATCATAAGAATAACATGTTGGCATTGAGCCAGGAGCGTTTCTCGGCTCGCAAGTTTACTCCAGAGGCAGTTAGCCAGGAGGATTTGGACTATATTATGGAGTGTGTGCGCTTGGCACCATCGGCAGTGAACAGGCAGCCTTGGCGCTGGCTCATCGTGCGCTCGGAAGATGCGAAGAAGAAACTGCAGGAGTGCTATGACCGTGAATGGTTCAAGACGGCTCCTATATATATTATAGGTATGAAAAACGTGAATGAGAACTGGGTGCGCAGATATGATGAGAAACCGCATGGCGATATTGATGTGGCGATAGCGGCAGAGCATCTCTGTCTGGCTGCAACAGAGTGCGGACTGGGCACCTGCTGGGTCTGCAATTACGATACGGCGAAGATGCAGCAGTTCTTTGCTCGCGAGGGCTATGAGGCGGTGGTCATCATTCCTGTAGGTCATATTGCTGAAGACTGTTCACGCGCAGAGAAGAAGCGTAAGGAGATGAGCGAAATCACGGAAGAAATCTAGTTCTGATATAAGAAGAAATCTAGTTCTGATATAAAATCTGGTACAAAAAAGAAGCTGTATGGAAATGAACGAAGAATCCATCCTGGCATGGAATATCATAGAAAAGACAAGTGCCAACCTCTTCCTTACCGGAAAGGCGGGCACAGGTAAGACGACCTTCCTCAAGCGATTGAAAGAATTGTCGCCCAAACGAATGATTGTGCTTGCTCCTACGGGCATTGCAGCCATTAACGCCGGAGGAATGACCATCCATTCGTTCTTCCAGCTTCCCTTCTCGCCATACGTACCGGGCACGACCTTTGGCAGCGGCGAACAGAAACGCTATCAGTTCAGCAAGCTCAAGCGCAATATCATCCGAAGCATCGACTTGCTGGTAATCGACGAAATCAGTATGGTGCGTAGCGATCTACTCGATGCTATTGACTCCGTGCTTCGCCAGTATCGCAAGCGCCACGACCTGCCTTTCGGTGGTGTGCAACTTTTGATGATAGGCGATTTGCAGCAGCTCGCACCTGTTGTTACGCCACAGGAAGAGCATCTTTTAGGGCAGCATTATGATACTCCTTTCTTCTTCAGCAGCAACGCTCTGAAGCAGGTGGGTTATCTTACCGTCGAACTTAAAAAGATATACAGACAGCAAGATGAGCAGTTTATCTCGCTGCTCAACCAGATTAGGGAAAACAAGGCTTCAGAAGCTACGCTGCAGGCTCTGAACCAGCGCTATATTCCAAATTTTGTACCACCAAAGGAGGGCAATTATATCCGGCTTACCACCCATAATGCACCTGCCCAGTATATTAACGAACAGCAGCTTGCCGCCTTGCCTGCGCAGTCGTTTTCTTTTACAGCAGACATAGAGGGTGACTTCCCGGAAACATCTTATCCTGCCGATTTCAAACTCACATTGAAACCGGGAGCCCAGGTGATGTTCATCAAGAACGACCCGCAGCATCGTTTCTATAATGGTATGATAGGCGAGGTGATAGGGGTCAAGACCGATGAAAACGGCAGCAAGATTATCGTTCGCAGTAAGGACTCAGGCGAGGAGTTTGAACTGGAGAAGATGGAGTGGACCAATGCGAAATATACGTTGAACGAGAAAACCAAGGAGATAGAGGAAACAGTGGAAGGAAAATTCATGCAGTATCCTCTGCGTCTGGCGTGGGCAATAACTATCCACAAGAGTCAGGGACTTACTTTCGAACATGCCATCATTGATGCTTCTCATTCTTTTACGCATGGTCAGACCTATGTGGCGCTGAGCCGCTGCAAGACTTTGGAGGGCATGGTGCTCAGTCAACCGCTTTCTCGCGGAGCCATTATCAGCAGTCAGACGGTGGATACATTCACCAGCCAGCTTGCTGCGCCTAGTCAGGAACAAATCAGCAGTCTGGAGCTGCAATATATCATTTATTGCATCAGCGAACTCTTCGATTTTTATTCCATCAGAGCCAGCTATGAGCATCTGATGCGCTGCCTGGTTGAGTTTTTTAATGGTAAATATCCGCGCGTGGTAAGCGAGTATCAGAAGCTGCAGGTGGTGCTGAAGAGTCTGATAGCCGTATCGGATAAATTCCGTGTGCAGTATACGGGTATGCTTGCCCGAAATCCTGATGTAAGACAGGCTGAGCTGCAAGACCGTATTCATAAGGGAGCTATGTATTTTCTTGATAAAATCGGCATTCTGAGTGATTTAATCAGAAAGTCGAATCTTGATACAGACAACAAGGTGGCTAGGAAACAGTTTGAAGACCGCTTCTCTGTTTTCTCAGAGGATGTAAAATTAAAAGAACGGCTTTTGAAGTATGAATGTAGTGCAGAATTCACGGTAACAGATTATCTGAAAAAGAAGGCGCAGTTCTTGCTGTTGGATGCTGATGCCTCATCAGATAGCGGTTCGGGCAGAAAGTCAAGGAGACAGAAGAAACCGAATGAACCGAAGGTGCCGAAAACCCCAACAAGGGAGATCAGTTATAACCTTTACAAGCAGGGAATGACGCTGGGGCAGATAGCTGCAGAACGGGGTTTTGTCAAGGATACGATTGCAGGTCATCTTGCTTCGTATGTGAAAGAAGGAAAGATTGGACTGCGGGCGCTGATTTCAAGTGCCCATGAAAAGAAAATCCGTGATTTCATGAAGGCTCATCCTGAATTGGAGCATTTTAGCGAAATAAAGGAAGCTTTGGGAGCTGGTATTGATTATTACGAAATCAAACTGGTTCATGATTTTATGGAGGGGGAATAAAGGTTTTCTTCCACCATATTATAATAATAGCCGTAACTATATTTGCAGTAGTTACGGCTATTGTTTTTTCTTAAAAATCTAGAGTTGGCTCACAGCCTTTTCCAACTGCTGTAAAGCCTGTTTGAGGATGCTTCTTGGTGCAGCCACATTCAATCGCATGAATCCTTCTCCGCCAGGTCCGAACATCTCCCCATCATTCAATGCCAGATGAGCCTTGTCGATGAATAGGTCGAGAAGCGCATCGTGTGAAAGATGCAGGTCTCGGCAGTTGAGCCAGACAAGGAAGGATGCCTGTGGATTCCTATTGATTATGTCCTGTTATTTGTCTTCCTGCTGGCTGTTCATTTCACCTGTCTGAATGCCCTGCTTTTCTTCCTGGAAATCATTTTTGATGTTGGATTTCACCTTTTGGAATTGCTTCTTGGTGTTGCCGAATTTCCAGGTGAGTGTGAGGCTGATCTGGCGCAGAGGCACCTTTACCGTCATATTCTGTACATAGTCTGAACCCACAGTTTTCTGCTTGATGTTGAGCTTGTCATCGGTTGGTGTGAGGAACATCAGACTCAAGTCCAGCTTATCCTTGACGATGGATTTGGAGAGGGTGGAGTAGAAGAATGACATTCCGCTCTGATAGCCTTGCAGGTTGTGCTGTTTGCTCTGAATGATACTTCCTATTGTCCATTGCAACTCCCAAGGAAGTGTCTGTTGCAGATTGATCATCGTACTGCTGTTCCAGCCATGATTCTTCCATCCCAATACTTCGCTTCGCAAATCATTGTAGCTTAAACTCTCGTTCAGCATCAATCTCGTCTTCTTGAACACCAGCCAGTTGGCAAAGACATTCAGACTGGCGTTGCGGGTTTTCGAAACATTGCCGTAGGTGGTGTTGAGCAGGTTGTCTGCATCGATGAACGAATACTGCTCTATCTGGTTGTTGCAGAATCCGTAGCCCAGAGTTGTACTCAGAATGAATCGTGGATTGTAATAATTAAATACCATGTTCACCTGATGCGACTTCACCACGTCGAGGTCTGTATTACCATAGCTAATGGCGGTAGGATTACTGCGGTCAACATAAGGGTTGAGGTAGGTAATTCCCGGACGGGTGATGCGCATGCTGTAGTTCACACCGAGATTCATGCCTGGAGCGATGGCGTAAGAGATGCTGGCGCTCGGTACGAGATTGCCGTAATCTTTATCAAAATCATCACCCTTACCCTGTTCAAACTTCACTTCCTCCCAGGTCTGTTCGTATCGGGTTCCCAGCATGGTTCCTATCTTTCCGAAGTTTCCCTTCCATTCAGCATAGGCGGCAAGAATGTTCTGGGTGTTCTTATACTCCATACTGTTGGCAGGGTTCAGCGTCTCTGTTTTATCTGCCGCCACATCGTAGTAGCGTGAATCGCTTCTGTTGATGCGGACTATGTATTTGGCTCCGAAATTCAGGCGCTGGGTGGCGCTGAGCGAATGGGTAAAATCTGCCTGGAAAGTATGTTCTGTGCCGCGCATCTTGCTCTTCGATAGTAGGTCGTTGAGCTGGAGAGCCGTTACATGGCTGATGTCGTCGTAGAACGTATAGTTGTCTGTGTGAGATGGGTTGGTGCTGAATAGATAGCTGAGAATGAGGTAGTTCGTGCGCTCCTTGTTGAAAAATCGCTGATAATCGATGCTTCCGTTGAAGGAGGTATTGCCCAGATTCTGCTTCATCTCATTGCCGTATTCGAATCCTTCGCCGTAGATTCCGCCTGTCATCTTTGTGAGTGGATGGCCTGTAATCTTCTGGTTGAAGGTGGTCAGACCTGCCGTGGCGCTGATGCTGCTCAGCGAGTCGAGTTCGTAGCTCAAACTGATGTTGCCCATAGAGAAAGGCTGCTTCATATCCGAATTCTGGTAATAGTTCATCGTGCTGCCATCTTTCTGGAATCGGTCGAAGGAGATGGTGGTTCCATTCATGCGCTGATGATTGTACATTCCGTTGGCACTATAGGTGAGCTTGCCCTGCTGACCGTTGATGAAGGCGGAGATGCGCTGTGTCTGGTTGCCGGCAGCTGCACTGATATTGCCATTATAGCCATTGCTGAAGTCGTTGCCTCCGGCTCCATTCACTGCTTGCTTGTTGAGTACGATGTTGAGCACGCCGCCCGTACCTTCAGCATCATATTTAGCTCCCGGGTTGGTGATTACTTCTATGTTTTTTACCATAGTTGCCGGCATTGCCTTGAAAATCTGCGAAGGGTTGGCTGAGAACATCGGATTCGGCTTTCCATCAACATACACTTTGAAACTGGATGAACCGTTCACGGTGATATTGTCCTGTCCATCCACCGTAACCATCGGCACCTTGCGCAGCATGTCGAGAACGGTAGAGGCCTTGGCGTCAGCATCCTGTTGCACGTTATAGGTCATCTTGTCGGTCTCCATTTTTACCAGCGGTTTCGAGGCAATCACGGTAACGCTTGCCAGGTCGAAGTCCTTCCATATCGAGTCGTTTTTCTCGACATCACTTTGTGCGAAACTTTCGAGTGAGCAGACGAGCAGGGTGCTCATCAATATCAATGATTTCTGTTTCATATTCTTTCCCTTTTCTTATGTTAATGCTATCTTTTTTCTTATTCTTTTTAAGTTCATGCGCCTTTCTTTTGTAGATTGGCGATGCAAAGATAAGGTGTTTTCTTGAAACAGCAATGAATGGGAGAGGGGTTTAACCCAACAATAACCTACTGGCTCATCCGATTAACTTAAAGATAACATTTGTATGGCAAAAATGCAGCAAAAAAAGCAAATTGTAACAGAAACATTCGTTTATCTCGAATTTTATTTGTAATTTCGCACCAAAAACAAAAATAAGGACATTTATGAATAAACTGATTCTGAAAACTACAAAAAGCGGACTGCTGGCAGCTGCCCTGATGGCTTCAATCTCTGCCAGTGCCGAAACTATAGAGGTGAAAACGCTGAAATATGCAGGCCCCTATGCCGTAGCACAGCCTTGGATGGCTGACAGTGTGAACATCAAGGGCGAAGCGTTCGACCTTAAGCAGCTGCTCGATTCGCCACTGTCTTTCACCTTATTAAATAAGGGCAAGGAGGTGAGTGCAGCCCAACTCCTTGCCGACAAGCAACAGGATGCGCTCCATCTGGCTTCTTTCTGCGTATCTAACACCCAGCGCACTAAAGCAACCATTGCGGTAGAAGGATTGGAGCAATACCGCCTGTTCGTAGACGGCGAACAGGTAGCGGTGAACGGCGATAAGGCTGAAACCATCCTGACTCCTTCGCAGCATACAGTTGTCATCAAATATCTTACCCGGAAGAATGCATCTTCTGATAAGAAATCTATCAAGTTGACCGTAACCGCAGCCAACGGTGCTCCGCTTTCTGTAGGCGATGCGACGGTAAAGCGTGCCTATAACATCTATGATGTGATTTGTGCGCCCAACTATCCGAGTGTTTCTATCTCGCCAAACGGAAAGTTTATCGTAGTTCGGAAAACCTGGGTAGATAGAAAAGGTAATAACCATAGCATTAGTGAGTTGCGCAACTCTCAGACTAACAGACTGATGGCTACATTTGAGGAGAGCGTGAAATGGATGCCTTCAAGCAATAAACTGTATTTCACGCAGAAGGCGAGCGACAGCAGTATTGCCGGAGAAGAAAAGCAGGATGGCACATTGCAGCTCATTACCATCAATCCGCTGACGATGGAGCGCGAAGTGCTGGCTGCCAATATTCCAGACGGATGGTTCCAGTTTACTCCCGATGAGAAGACGCTCATCTATACGCTCACTACTGAAGGCAGAAAAAAGGATCCGCAAGTTTATGATGTGAAGGAGCCTGATGACCGTCAACCAGGATGGCGAAGCCGTAGCTATCTTGCCAAGTTTGATTTGGCGTCGGGTGTTCTCCAGCCGCTCACTTTCGGTTACCACAACATCTATCTGATGGATATTTCTGCCGATTCGCGTAATCTGCTGATAGGAAAGGGAGAGGAGCGCCTTACTAAGCGTCCTACTACTCTAAATTCCTACTATCGTCTCAATCTCAATGATATGAGTGTAGAGACTTTGATAGAGAAGGGTGAATTTCTGAACAGCGCCCAGTTCTCGCCGGATGGCAAGAGCATTCTTGTGAGTGCTTCGCCGGAAGCTTTCAACGGCATTGGAAAGAATGTGGAAGAAGGACAGACACCTAGCATGATCGACACCCAGCTCTATCTGATGACCTTGTCGGATAAGAAGGTTCGTCCGCTGACCAGGGATTTCAATCCGAACGTGCAGAGTGTGGAATGGAGCAAGGTCGATGGAAACATCTATTTTACAGCTGAAGATAAAGACTGCGTACACCTCTTCCAGCTCAATCCGAAATCGGGTAAGTTTACGCTTCTCAAGACTCCTGAAGAGTACATCAAGAGTTTCTCGCTTGCATCTTCTGCAGCAGAAATGGCTTTCTCCGGTCAGAGTGCATCCAATGCCGACCGACTCTATAAGATGAATACGAAGGCGCTGAAATCGCAATTGGTTGACGATTTGAGTGCGCGCGAGTTGAAGGATGTTGAATTGGGTGAATGCAAGGCTTGGAATTTTGTCAATTCAAGAGGCGACACCCTTTGCTGCCGTTACTATCTGCCACCTCATTTTGATGCTGCCAAGAAGTATCCGATGATAGTGAACTATTATGGCGGATGCAGTCCTACGAGCCGCATGTTCCAGAGCCGTTATCCTCATCATGTTTATGCAGCGATGGGCTATGTAGTGCTGGTTGTGAATCCTAGTGGAGCCACCGGATTCGGTCAGAAATTCTCAGCCCGCCATGTAGATACGGCAGGCGAGGGAGTGGCTGAAGACATCATCTCCAGCACCCAGGCTTTCTGCGATGAGCATGCTTTCGTAAACCGCAAGAAGATAGGCTGCATCGGCGCAAGCTACGGCGGATTCATGACTCAGTATCTTCAGACCAAGACCGACCTCTTTGCTGCTGCCATCTCGCATGCAGGCATCAGCGACCACACCAGCTATTGGGGTGAGGGCTATTGGGGCTACAGCTACAGCGAAGTTTCTATGGCGAACGAATATCCTTGGACCAACAAGCATCTCTTTGTAGATCAGAGTCCACTCTATAATGCCGACAAGATTCATACTCCGCTGCTGTTTGTCCACGGCACGGCAGATAATAATGTGCCTGTAGGCGAGAGTATCCAGCTCTATACAGCGCTGAAACTCCTTGGCCGTCCTACGGCGATGGTATTGGTAGATGGTCAGGATCATCACATCATCGACTACGAGAAGCGACTGAAATGGCAGAACACCATCTTTGCCTGGTTTGCCAAGTGGTTGCAGGATGATGCTTCCTGGTGGACGGAAATGTATGGTGATGAAAAGATGTAGTTGAAGCTTCGGCAGAAATGCCAGCTTCAGTCTCTATCAAATAAGAAAAGAGATTATGTTCCTGCAAGTCGGGAATATAATCTCTTTTCTTTTATATGTTTATTTCTTGCAGCTTAGCGTGATAAGCAGAGAAGTCATGGCGAAAGCGATTCCTACGATGCAGACACCAAGCCAGTCGGCTTGCGTCCAGACGTAACCGGCACAGAAAGTGCCTAGCGAACCACCGATGAAATAGCTGGTCATGAAGATGGTGTTGGCGCGGTTGGAAGCCTGCGGAATCTCCTGCAGACAACCACTCTGATTGCTGAGCTGCTGACATTGCAGACCGATGTCAACCAGGATGATGGCTGCGATGAGTCCGGCGTAAGTGTCGCCGAAAAGCAAGGCTATTGCCCAGGCGATGATCTGCATTCCTGCTCCGAACAGATTGAATTTTCGAATGCCAAACCTAGGAATCAGTTTTCCCACACCACTGGCAGCAACGGCTCCCATGATTCCGCAAAGTCCGAGCATTCCTACCATATCACTTCCTGCGCTGAAAGGTGGCTGCGCCAGATGGAACGCCAGACAAGACCATATTGCCATCATACTGCCGAACCCGAAGGCTGCACGGGTGGAATAGATGCGGATAGAAGGATGGAAAACGAAAATTTCTGCTATCGTGGTCATCAGCCCTCTGTAGGTTCCTACATAGTTGCGCTTCATTTCAGGCATCATGAGTAGCATGATTCCCATGCAAACCACCATCACGAAAGCAGCTATGATAAACATCTCCCGCCATCCCAGCCATTCGCCGATGTAACCACTGATTACTCGTGAGGCGAGAATGCCCGTCAGCAGTCCGGAGAGTACAATGCCCATATTCCTGCTCTTGTTCTTGGGTTCCGAAAACTGTCCGGCTATCGGAATGAAGAACTGCGGAATCACCGAACAGGCGCCAATCAGCAGTGAAGCTCCCCAGAGCATCCATACGTTTTGCGCTGCAGCCATCACAATTGCCATCAATGCAGCAATGGTCATATTGACAAGGATGAGTTTCTTGCGCGAAAGCATGTCGCCCAAGGGGATGAGGAAGAATAAGCCCAGCGCATAACCTATCTGGGTAATGACGGTGATGAGGTTAGCCTTCTGCTCGGTAATATCCAGGTCGTGTCGGATGAGTTCGAGAAGCGGCTGATTGTAGTAGCAGTTGGCTACGGTGAGTCCTGCGACGATAGCCATCATCAGGAGAATGCTGCGGGGAATGCCCTGATTTTCTTTTAGCTGTATCATTTTCTGTCTGTTTGTTTCTTTGTTTTGAGTGCAAAGTTACGAAAAAATTCTCGGCAATCAAAGTTTTTGGGGACGATTTCTTGGGAAAATCTTCTCTCTCATGCAGAAAAAGTTTCTGTTCTTTCCCTCGCGCGCGTACCTTATTATATGTATATAGTGCTGCTCTGAAGAGGTGTTGGCGCGCACCCTTGTTACGCTAAAAAACACCGAAAAGTGTTAAAATTAGGCTGTTTCCGAGCACACCAAAAACTTTAACCTTTGTTAGCACTTTGTAAGTAGCTGATTTATAGTGATTTGTAATTTTGTTACAAAATCACCTAAAAAAAAGTCGCAAAAAAAAGAACAACGTATCAAAAAAATGCTTACCTTTGCATCGTTCAAAAGAACAAATGATTGTTTTACAGATTTTAAAAAAGCAAAGAAAATGAAGAAATTAGTTTTTATGTTCGTAGCTATCGCAGCTATCTCTTTCGCATCATGTGGTAACAAAACAGCTCAGAACACAGCTTCTGCTGATTCTGACACAGCTCAGGTAGATACAACTGCTGCTGACACAACTGCTGCTGCTGATACAACAGCTGCTGATTCTGCTAAGTAATTTGAAATTACTTGCGAACGAAAAAATGAGAGAAACAACCGCTGGACTTCGGTCTAGCGGCTTTTTCGTTTTATAGAGACTATGTTTCATTTTTTTAGGTTACCTTTTAGAATATTAGAAAAGATAATTTATGATAGATTCAAGTGCCTTCCAAGGTAAAAAGGCAGCTTACTATACGCTAGGCTGCAAACTCAACTTCTCTGAAACTTCCACTTTTGGCAAAATGCTCGAAGACATGGGCGTCATTACTGCTAAAAAGGGGGAGAAAGCTGATATTTGTCTTATTAATACCTGCTCGGTAACAGAAGTTGCCGATCATAAATGCCGTCAGGCTATCCACAGGATGGTGAGAAACAATCCGGGTGCATTCGTTATCGTGACGGGCTGTTATGCGCAGCTCGAATCAGAGAATGTCAGCAAGATAGAGGGCGTAGACCTCGTGTTGGGTGCTAACGAGAAGGCTCACTTGATTCAATATCTCAGCGATGCATGGGCGCAGAAGTTTGCCCAGGAAAACGGATTGGCTGCTCAGACTCCTCAGAATGTCGATACGGAAAGTTCTCAGAACGGCGATGCTGAAACCTCTCAGAATGGCGATGCTGCGGCTCTTCATCAGCATTATTGCGTGAAGACGAAGGAAATCAAGACCTTCCAGCCTTCTTGCTCGCGTGGCAACCGTACCCGTTATTTCCTGAAGGTGCAGGACGGCTGCAATTATTATTGCACCTATTGCACCATTCCATTTGCCCGAGGCAATTCGCGCAACCCGAGCATCCAGTCGCTTGTGGCTCAATGTGAGCAGGCGGCTGCTGAAGGCGGTAAGGAAATCGTCATTACCGGTGTGAATATCGGTGATTTCGGTCAGACTACCCACGAGCGATTCATCGACCTTGTCAAGGCGATGGATCAGGTAGAAGGAATCAAGCGTTACCGCATCTCGAGTCTGGAGCCTGATCTCTGTGATGATGATCTCATAGAGTATTGTGCCCAGAGCCGTGCCTTTATGCCTCATTTCCACATTCCTCTGCAGAGCGGAAGCGATGAGGTGCTCAAGCTGATGCACCGCCGTTACGACAAGGCGCTCTTTGCCCACAAGGTGAATCTTATCAAGGAGAAGATGCCTGATGCGTTTATCGGTGTCGATGTGATGGTGGGCTGTCGCGGCGAAACTCCGGAGTGTTTTGAAGAATGCTATGAGTTTCTGAAGAGTCTGCCTGTTACCCAGCTTCACGTCTTCCCTTATTCTGAGCGTCCGGGCACGGCTGCCTTGAAGATTCCGTATGTGGTTGACGAGAAGGAGAAGAAGAAGCGCTCCAAGCGACTGTTGGAGTTGAGTGATCAGAAGACGCAGGAATTCTATGCTCAATACATCGGTACTGAGGCAGAGGTTCTCTTCGAGAAGGCGCCAAGAGGCAAGGCAATGCATGGATTCACCAAGAACTATATCCGCGTAGAACTTTCTCCAGCTCTCGCCAAGGAAGAATACGACAACCAGCTTATCAAGGTTCGCCTGGGTGGTTTCAATCACGATAAGACGGCGCTGAAGGGAGAGCTTCTTTAGTTGATAGTTAATAGTTTATAGTAAAAAGGGCTAATCATAAAGTTCAATGTTCAAAGCTCAAAGTTCAAAGTCCAATGTATTACAACGATTTTGGAACATGGATCCGGAAGCAGTTTCCTGATTTCCGTGTTCAGAAGATTTCGATAGACGCGGGATTCTCCTGTCCTAACAGAGATGGGAGGATTTCGAGTGGCGGATGTACGTATTGCGACAACCGCACCTTCAATCCCAGCTATTGCGACCGGAAAAAGTCGATTACTGAACAGCTGGAGGAGGGAAAGGCTTTCTTCAGCAGGAAGTATCCTGATATGAAATATCTGGCTTATTTCCAGGCTTATACCAATACATACGCCAGGGTGGAGCAACTGAGGCAGATGTATGAAGAGGCTCTTGAGGTGGAAGATGTGGTGGGAATCGTTATCGGAACCCGTCCGGATTGTGTGAGCGATGAATTGCTCGATTATCTGGAAGAACTGAACCGCCGCACCTTTGTACTGGTGGAATACGGCATTGAGAGTGCCAATGATGAAACCTTGAAACGCATCAACCGCGGACATGATTTTGCCTGTTGCCGTAGTGCCGTAGAGCGTACTCATGCCAGGGGAATCCTTACGGGCGGCCACATCATCATCGGCTTGCCGGGAGAAGATGCGGAAGAAAGTCTGCGCCAGGCTCCTCTCATCTCTTCCTTGCCGCTTGATATTCTCAAGATTCATCAGATGCAGATTATCAGGGGCACCCGGCTGGCACAGGAATATGCTGAGCATCCCTTCCATGTTTACACGGTAGAGGAATATATTGATGTCATCGTGAAATACATCCGTCTGCTCAGAAAGGATTTGGTGCTGGAGCGCTTCGTCAGTCAGTCGCCCAAAGAACTGCTGATTGCTCCCAAATGGGGACTCAAGAACTATGAGTTTACCAATCTCCTGAATAACAGATTAAAGAGTTTACAATAAATATGGCAAAAGTAGCAATCGTTATATTAAACTGGAATGGTCAGAAGATGCTGGCAAAGTATCTTCCGAATGTCATCGAATATTCCCGTCAGGATGCTGAAATCTGGGTGGCAGACAATTCTTCTACTGATGGTTCGATGCACCTTCTGGAGACTCAGTTTCCTCAGGTTAAGACCATTGTTCTGGAGCAGAATTTCGGCTTTGCTGAAGGCTATAACCGTGCCTTGAAGCAGATTGATGCAGCGTATTACGTGCTCCTGAATAGCGATGTGGAGGTTTCGCATCATTGGCTTACACCGCTCATCGAGTTTATGGATTCGCATCAGCAGGTGGCTGCCTGTCAGCCTAAGCTGCTTGCGGAATACGATAAGGACAGCTTTGAGTATGCTGGTGCTTGCGGCGGATTCCTCGACAAATACGGCTATCCGTTCTGTCGCGGGCGCATCTTTGATACGGTAGAGCGCGATAACGGGCAGTATGATTACCAGCAGGAAATCTTGTGGGCTACGGGTGCCTGTATGATGATTCGCTCAAAAGATTATTGGACTGCTGGCGGTTTAGACGGCCGTTTCTTTGCCCATAATGAAGAGATAGATCTTTGCTGGCGTTTGCGTCTGATGGGCAGAAAAATCTACTGCATTCCTGAGAGTGAGGTTTATCATGTGGGGGGTGGAACCCTGCCGAAAAGCAATCCGATGAAAACTTATCTGAATTTCAGAAATAATTTAACCATGCTTTATAAGAATCTGAGTGATACTGAGTTGGCTCATGTAATGCGTATGCGCAGATTCCTGGATTACCTTGCTGCTTTCGAAACATTGGTTCTGAAGCGCAACTGGGGCGACTTCAAGGCCATCTTCAAGGCGCGCAGGGCTTTCAATGCATGGAAACATGAGTTTGACGAAGATCGCAGAAAGATACAGGCGGGTAGGGTGAAGGAGGAGATTCCGCAGGTTTACAATCTCTCTATCATCTGGCAATATTACGCCAAGGGCAAGAAACTCTTCTCGCAGTTGTAGACAAAAAACTGAAGTTTCGCATGTGGGGAAGTTAAGAGAAGTTAGGGAAGTTAGAGGGAAGTTAAGGGACAAATGTCCTAAGTTTAAGCTAGAAGACTATTGTCTCTTAACTTCCCGAACGACCGTAGGGAGTGATAACTTCTTTAACTCCTTTAACTCCTGAACTTGCGAAACTTGAATAGACTATAAATAAACAAACTTAAAAATAAAAATCTATGAAGAAAAGACAAATGATGATGGCGCTGGTTTCGCTGATGGTTCTGTCAGCCCAGGCGCAGGCTAATTTCCAGGTGTCGGTTTCCAATCCTTCCAAGGTGGCAAGAACCGATGCACCTGTGGTTGTAAATCTCAGCAAGTTGGGAGCTATTGGCGACATTCAGCGCGCTGTAGTAACCGTTGACGGCAAGGAGATTCCTTCCCAGCTCGACGACACCAACCGCGATTGTACCAACGATGAACTCTGTTTCCTTGCCGATTTAGGCAAGAAAGAAACCAAGACCTATCAGGTGCAACTCTATCGTGAGGGTGAGCAGGCACAGTATCCGGCTCGTACTTTTGCAGAACTCTGCTTGCCAAGCAGAAACAGGAAACTGGCTAAGAACAGGCAGGATATTTATCTGCGCAGCATCTCTTTTGATAAGAAAACCAAGGATCCTTATCACTACGTCCATTCTCATGGCACCTGCTTCGAAAACGAACTGATTGCCATGCGTGTTTATTTCGACCATCGTCAGACCATCGACCTTTATGGAAAAATCAACAAGGGGCTGGTGATTCAGGATACGCAGTTCTATCCTTCAGATGAGCAGATTCAGGCAGGTTCGGGCGATGATTGTCTCTGGGTAGGCAATACCTACGGACTGGGTGCGCTCCGTGGCTGGGACGGTAAAGACCAGGTGCTGTTCAACAACGTGAAATACCAGGAGCAGCGCGTCATTTCAGAAGGTCCGCTCCGTGCCATCGTCGAGGTCGTGGATAAGGGTTGGGTTCCGGCTCCGGGCTTGCAGCCTGTCAATGCTACCATCCGCTACACCATCTATGCCGGTCATCGTGATTTCGACGTAGATGTATTCTTCAACAAGGATGTTTCTGATTATCAGTTTGCTACAGGACTCATCAACGTAAAGGGTTCCAGCGAATTTGCTGATGGAAAGGGTTTGCGTGGCTGTTACGGCAGCGACTGGCCAACAGGCAAGGACGATGGAAAGCACAAGCTGGAGACCGTAGGCTTGGGCATTTATGTGCCGCAGTCAGCCCTGGTAAGTCAGCAGCCAGCCAATAAGGATTGCTATACTCAGGTAGTGAAACCTGCAGGCAGCCAGCTCAGTTATAAGCTTGCTTATACCAGTGCCAACGAAACCTATGGTTTCAAGGGCGAGAAGGAGTGGTATGAGTGGTTGAAAGCCTGGAAAAAGCAGATAGAAGAGCCGGTTCAGGTTTCTGTTTCTGTCATAATCCGATAAGCAGTTTCTTTTATCATCTGATAAGCAGAAAAAATGCACAAATAGCCAGCAATGAGCAAAAAAGACTTACGTTTTGCTCATTGCTGGCTATTTTGCAAACAAATTTAAGAGAAAAACCCATTTTTTTTGCGAATGCGTATGATTTTTTAGCAAAAAAGCTTGGTAATTTAAATAATTTTTAGTATTTTTGCAGTCGTAACTCGAAGATTTGTGAATTATCGTGAAAAGGTTTTTTAATTATATAGTCATATTAGCAATAGTGCTTCTCAGTTCGGCCTGCGAGTTTAAGTTCAAGCCGAACGAGGAAGGAGAGGCTGTGCCCCTGTCGGTACAGCGTTACGACCGATTGGAAAGCAGATATCTTACTACCGGTGATTTCTCTGCGCTGCAGCAGATGAATACCGATTACCCGATAGAAACCCGTACGCTGATAGAGAAAATGCTCCAGCTTGGCACCATTACCGACGCCAATATCAGCAACCGTTTCCTCATGTTCTATCAGGATTCTACCCTGCAGGCGCTTATCGCTGATGCTGAGGCAGAATTTGCCAATATGGAAGACATCAACGAGCAGCTGAAATCTTCCTTCTCGCGTCTGAACAGTTGGATTCCGGAGCTCCAGCAGCCTTGTTTCTATGCTCAGATTGGTGCTTTAGACCAGAGCATCGTGGTAGGACAGCACTCGGTAGGAATTTCGCTCGATAAATATATGGGCGAAAACTATCCGCTCTACAAGAAGTTCTATACGCCGCAGCAGCGCAGCACCATGTCGCGCCAGTACATTGTGCCGGATTGCCTTACCTTCTATCTGCTGAGCATCTATCCGATGGACCACTTCGACACCCGTCCGCAGCTCGACCGCGATCTGCACATGGGCAAGATTATGTGGGCTGTAAACAAGGCGATGGGCAAGGAGATTTTCAAGACCAAGTATGTGAAGACAATCAGTGCTTATGTAAAGCGCAACCCTAAAGTAACAGTAAAACAACTGCTCAATGATGAAGATTATTCGCCTATTGAGGCATTACATAAAGATTAACACATGAAAAGATTTCCAGTTTTTATTGCAACTGTCATGATGGTTTCAGCAATGCAAGCTGCAGATAAGCTCGACCTGAAGGCCATTACCTCCGGCGAGTTTGCTGCCTCTTATGTTACCGGTATTAACCCTATTGATGGCACCGATTTGTATGCTTCTGTCAGCAATGATGGCAAGCAGGTTATCAGTTATTCGTTCAAGACGGGCAAGCAGATGAGCATCCTCTTCGATGTGAACGCAGCCAAGGCTCCTTTCAGACAGATTGAAGGTTATGTAATCAGTCCTGATGGTAAGAAATTGCTTATTATGACCCATCGCGAGGCTATTTACCGCCGCTCGTTCAAGGCAGAGTATTTCATATATGATATTGCTAAGAAGAGTTTGAAGAAACTTTCTCAGGGCGTTAACCAGCAGGTGGCTACCTGGTCGCCTGATTCACGCCACATCGCTTTCGTAAAGGATAACAATCTCTTTGTTACCGATGGAGATAAGGAAACCCAGATTACCCGTGACGGTAAGTTCAACGAGGTAATCAATGGTATTCCTGATTGGGTTTACGAAGAGGAGTTCAGCTTCAACCGCGCCTTTGCATGGAATGCGGATGGAACTGCCATCGGCTGGATCCGATTCGACGAATCGCACGTAAAGACTTATTCTCTGCAGATGTTCGAAGGTTCTCATCCTACCCATAGTGAGTATCACGACTACCCTGGAGAGTATTCCTATAAATATCCTAAGGCAGGACAGGACAACTCTAAGGTGAGCCTCTGGAGCTATGATATGAAGAACGGAAAGACCGTGGCGCTCGAAGTGCCTGTAGATTCTGACGGCTATTATCCACGCATCAAGACATCGCCAGACGCCAACAGTCTGATTGTCTATACGATGAACCGCCATCAGGACGACATGCGCCTCTATGCAGTCAATCCTTTTACCGGCAAGAGCAGAATGCTTATCAAGGAGAGTGTGCCTAAGTTTGTAAAGGAAGAGGTGATTGAAAACAGCATCGTGGGCAAGAAGAACATCCTGCTGCCTAGCGACCGCGACGGCTTCATGCATCTCTATCTCTATGATATGAACGGCAAGCTCCTGCGCCAGGTAGAGAAGGGCAACTATGATGTTACCTCTATCTACGGAATGGATGAGAAGACGGGCGATGTTTATTTCCAGGCTGCCAAACTCAATGCGCACGACCGCCAGGTTTACGTGGCTCATAAGAACGGAAAGGTGGAGCGCCTTACCGATGCGGCTGGTTCCAACTCGGCTAACTTCTCGGGCGATTACCGCTATTTCGTAAACACCTGGAGCAGCTACAGCCATCCTTATGTCTTCACCGTACGCAGCAACAAGGGCAAGCTTATCAAGACATTGGAAGACAACAAGCAGCTGCTCGAAAAGACCCGGAAGTATAATTGGGGCAAGCGCGAGGCTTTCTCTTTCACTACTTCCGAAGGTGTGAAACTGGACGGCTGGATGGTAAAGCCGGTTGATTTCGACGCCAGCAAGAAGTATCCTGTCATCCTCTTCCAGTATTCCGGTCCGGGCAACCAGCAGGTGCTCGATTCATGGAGCACGGGCAGTATGGGCAATGGCGGTGCTTTCGATTATTATCTTGCACAGGAAGGATTCATCATTGCCTGCGTAGATGGTCGTGGAACAGGCGGAAGAGGAGCTGAGTTTGAGAAGTCTACTTATCTCCGTCTGGGTGATTTAGAGTCGAAAGATCAGGTTGAGACAGCTCTCTACATGGGTTCTCTGCCTTATGTAGACAAGGATAATATCGGCATTTGGGGCTGGAGCTATGGTGGTTTCAATACGCTGATGAGTATGAGCGAGGGCCGTCCTGTGTTCAAGGCAGGTGTGGCTGTGGCTCCTCCTACCTGCTACCGCTTCTATGATTCGGTTTATACAGAGCGCTACATGCGCACTCCTAAGGAGAATGAAGAGGGTTACAAGGTGAACCCTATCGAGCGTGTAAAGCAGCAGCATGGTGCGTTGCTTATCTGTCACGGATTGGCAGATGACAATGTTCATCCGCAGAATACCTTCGAATATACTGAGGCGTTGGTTCAGGCAGACAAGGACTTCAAGACCCTGTGGTACACGAACCGCAATCATGGCATTTCGGGCGGTAATACCCGCAACCATCTGCTTCGCCAGATAGCTAACTGGTTCAAGCAGAATTTGAAGTAGAAAATGATATTAAAGGAGTTAAGGAGTTAAAGGAGTTAAGGAGTTAAGACGTATGTCTTTCAGCTTAAAAACTGCGCCAAAAAGACTATTGTCTTAACTCCTTAACTCCTTAACTCCTTTAACTCCTTATTTAGCGCCTTTTCTGCGCTTTTCTTTCTTGGCTTTTTTAGCCTTCTTCACTTTTACCTCTTCAACCTCCTCATCGTTTGGCTGAACAGATGAAAAATGAAAATCTGTAGGGTTGATGGTCTTCACCTGATAAGGGCTAGGCGCATCGTTCATCTGCTGTCCGTTCTTTGCCTTCTTAGCCTTTGGCTTCTGAACGTATCTTGCATAGAGCTTGTTCCATTTCTTTTCAGCCTTCTTCTGGTCGAAGTCAAACATCACGATACATGTGCGTTTGCCGGCACCTTGCTGCTCCAGATAGTCGCGCAACTGGTATGAATAGTTCTCGCGGCTTACCAGAAACTTGCTCTTGCGGGTGAAGTAGGCAGAATCAACCTTCTGTACGTCTGTGAAATAGACTGTCGAGTCATTAAACGACGAGGCAAATCCAAAGATGTATGCAGTCTTAACATCGTTCTTGGCTGATGCAGAGAGCGAGCTGAAACATGCTAATGCAATAGATGCTAATGCAATTTTTGTAATTTTCATTTCTTTTTCTGTCTTATGTTGTTTGTGCTGTCTGCCCCATCAGTTATGCGGATATTTCCTTATCCCAGATAGGATTTCAGCAGATTATTTTTCGTACTGGTCCGGAGTCGCCTGATAGCTTTTTCCTTAATCTGGCGCACTCTTTCCCTTGTAAGATGATACTTGGTTCCGATTTCTTCGAGCGACATTTCAGGAGTCCCGATGCCATAGAAGGCAGCAATGATTTTCTGGTCTTTGTCCGGCAGCGTGCCGAGCAGTCTTTCTATTTCTGCTCTCAGCGACTCTGTCAGAAGCTCATTGTCGGTCGGTTTATCCGAATTGGCCATCAGGTCGAGCATACTGCCTTCTTCATCGTCAGAAAAAGGAGCATCCACGCTCAGGTGGCGGCTTGTTGACGTAGCCTTCATTGCGTCCTCAATCTTGTCTTCCGACAAGTCTACGCGGTCAACCATTTCGTCTACACTCGGTTTGCGTTCAAATTCCTGTTCAAACTTGTTTATCTCCCTGTTTATCTTGTTAACGCTTCCCACCTGGTTGAGCGGAAGGCGCACAAGTCTGCTCTGCTCGGCTATGGCCTGCAGAATGCTCTGGCGAATCCACCATACGGCGTAAGAGATAAACTTAAACCCTCGGGTTTCATCAAACTTCTGTGCGGCTTTGATAAGCCCCACATTTCCTTCGTTGATAAGATCAGGCAAACTGAGCCCCTGGTTCTGGTATTGTTTTGCAACAGACACCACGAAACGGAGATTGGCTTTTGTTAATCTCTCCAATGCCCTACGGTCACCTTTTCTTATACGCTGAGCGAGCTCCACCTCTTCATCTGTAGAGAGCAGCTCCTCATGAGCAATATCTTGAAGATATTTTTCCAACGACGCGCTTGCGCGATTCGTAATTGACTGAGTAATTTTTAATTGTCTCATGCTGGCATCAAATTTTAAGTAGTTGCAAAAATACACTTTTTTGTTTAAATACCAAAAAAAATAGTAGATATTTTTCAGAAATACCTACTATTTTATTGATTTTTGTCTGTTTCTTGAGTTTTTTGGGCAGAAAAAATGCCTTTTCTACTCAATCATGAGACGGTTTCTAAAAACTCTTACTCCTAGTCTTTCTGCAGCGGAACAGCGAAGTAAGCCTTCTTGCCTGTTGGCCATATACCCTGGATGTAGAGCACTGGGTCCTTGCTGGTAGAAGCACTCTTTACAGCCTTCTGCAGGTCATCAATCGTATTGATGTTGTTGTCGTTGATGCGCTGGATGATGAAACCGCGTGAAATGCCACCATCCTTCAGAGCGCCGCTGTTCACCTTCATTACCTCTACACCATACTTGATGTTGAGCTGGTTCTTCTGGCTCTCAGTAATAGGGCGGAAGCTGCCGCCGAGCACGTCGAGGTCTGCGCTCTTGATAACCGAAGTATTACCCTGGGCATTCTTCAGTGTGATGGTCTTGGTGCTTGCCTTCTTGTTGCGCAGGTAGGTGATGCTCATCTTGTCGCCAGGGCGCTTGCCGTTCAGGATTTCCTGCAGCTCAGCCATCTTGGTCACCTTCTTGCCGTCAACCTTGGTAATCACGTCACCTTCCTTCAGTCCAGCCTCAGCACCGTTGCCGTCTTCATCAACCTTGGCAATGTAAACACCCTCGTTGGTTCCCAGGTTCACTTCCTTGCCGTTCTCCTTCTGGGCGTTGATATAGTTCAGCACATCGCTTCCCTGTATGCTCAGCATCACGCGCTGTACGCTGCCGTATTTCTTCAGGTCGTCTACCACCTTGTTCATGATAGAGGTAGGGATGGCGAAACCGTAGCCGGAGTAAGAACCGGTCTGGGAATAGAGCATGGCGTTGATGCCTACCAGTTCGCCCTGTGTGTTGACGAGTGCACCGCCCGAGTTACCTGCGTTGATTGCAGCATCGGTCTGGATGAAGCTCTCTACACCGTTGGCACCGAGCGAACGTGCCTTGGCAGAGATAATGCCGGCTGTAACCGTATTGTTCAGTCCGAATGGGTTGCCCACGGCGATGACCCATTCACCCACCTTCACCTTGTCGCTGTCGGCGATAGGCAGGGTAGGCAGGTTCTTGCCGTCTACCTTGATGAGGGCGAGGTCGGTAGTCTTGTCGGTTCCGATGATGCGAGCCGAGAATTCGCGGTTGTCGTTCAGTGTTACGGTCAGCTCGTCAGCACCTTCTACCACGTGGTTGTTGGTAACGATGTAACCGTCCTGACTGATGATGACGCCCGAACCGGTAGCCTCTCTCTTCGGAGTCTGCACCTTCTGCTTGCGTGTTCCTCCGTTGCCCTGTCCCGGGTTGCCGAAGAAGCCGAACGGGTCGAAGAATCCTCCGAATGGGTCGTCCTGCACATCTACTGTCTTCACCTTCGAGTTCTGTACGTATTTAATATGTACTACAGCAGGCAGCGCCTTCTCGGCAGCATAGGTTAAGTCTACAGGCTGACCTACTGGGGCAGCAGTAACTGTAGGTGTAGCATTTACTTTCATGAAAGCACCGGCTGAAAATGCGAGCGAACCAACGCAGAGCACAGCCACAACATAATTACTTAATTTTTTCATGTCTCTTATTTTTTTATTGTTTACTTTTCATTTCCTTGGAACAGCAACAGCTAATATCATGCCAAAGTCAGCTTGTCATGCACCGCTCTGTTTTCCGGTTGCAAATATAGGGTCATTTTTTGATATTCGCTTCATTCTCTGCATAAATTTATTCCGTTTTAACAATTCAAATTAACACTTTAACGGCTATTAAACAAGAAATGCCCTAAATTCACAAATATTTGAATGTGAGCACGGAAATCTTAGTTTTGTATACGTAACTAACTTCTGTTGATTGATAAATATCTGTTAAAGGAGTTATCGCTCCCTACGGTCGCTGAGGAGTTAAGACAACAGTCTTTT
>ENA-OPSQ01000076-OPSQ01000076.1-human-gut-metagenome-genome-assembly--contig:-NODE-76-length-84185-cov-19.843516_pt1 | contig 84185 bp, 65 predicted proteins | sample MGYA00241456_ERZ501904 | MGnify/ENA primary metagenome ERZ501904 (study PRJEB25962, sample SAMEA2042452) | human gut metagenome | biome: human gut; feature: human-associated habitat; material: faeces...
CCGTATGCGGAACCGCACGTACGGTGGTGTGAGAGGTCGGAAAACGAAAGTAGGAGAAAAACTACTTCGTTTTCCTCCTACTCGATTTATTTTCTTTTTTCCTTGAAGAACTTCTCGAAGAAGTCCATTTGCTTTTGATTTTGAACAGGACCCAAATGCAGGCCTTCCTTCATAATCATCACCGTTGGTTTACCTTCCTGGTAGGTAGTCCAGAAAGGAAGGCTATTTCCATTTGGATTGCCTGTCTTGGTAAAGTTGATCCAGTAGCGTGACATGATTTGCTCCATGTGCTGCTCCGTCTCGGTCATCTTTCCAGAGCCAAACTTATAGCCATAGATGAATGGCATCTCTGCCACATGGCTGGCTCCTCCCTTGCGGCTTTTCACGATGGTGTTCTCAGAGTCTTGGTCAAAGTAATACATATATACCTTGCCCTTGCCAGTCTTGCTCTGCAGGTTAGCCCAGGCATACGTTCCCCATGCAAAGGAGCCATCACGGAAAATGTCGGATTGAGCGAAGTAGGTTTCTTCCTCTGTCTTGGCAGGATAGAGACTGAGAACCTGGTCTGCCCAACTTCCATATGTCTCATGGATTCTTTTTTCATAGTCACTTACACTGACAGGGCGGCTAAACATACTTCCTTCGTCGCTGTTGGTTCCTATGATGACATTTACATCATTGTAGCTTCCCTTTTCATAGAGCTTATACTGGTCATCGGTGATGGAGTAGCCGTCAACGTTCGGCCAGAAGGACTCAAAGGCGGTATTCTTTACGATGTCCATAGCCGGAACTTTTCTTAGCTGCTTCAAGTTCTTAGCCTTGAGTTTCTTTTGAAGGAGAAGTCCACCTGCTTCTGCCGCTTTGGTGGTGAGCATGGCTGTGTTACCATTTCTGCTTTCACCCACAGGCCAGAAGGAGCTACCACTTTCGCTGATGGCTCCTCGGAAGAGTCCCTTGGCAAGGGGAGAGGCGCATAGTATACTTACCGAGATACCACCGGCAGATTCTCCAGCAATGGTAATCTTGTCTGGGTCTCCACCGAAGGCAGCGATATTGTCGTGAATCCATTTTAAGGCCATCACTTGATCAAGGATGCCATAGTTACCAGATATGTTCTTGCCTGATTCCTTACTCAGCTCTGGATGTGCCATGAATCCCAAGGCTCCCAAGCGGTATTCTATGCTGCAATAGATGATGCCTTCCTTGACAAAGCTTTCCTGAGTTCCACTGTAGGAGCCAGTAAGAAAGGCTCCTCCATGAATCATCACAAATACAGGGAGTTTGTCATTCTTGCTCTTGGCTGGCGTTTCCACACTGAGGTATAGGCAGTCCTCGCTCATGCCCAGCTCTCCACCATTTTGGTTAGGGGCGATGGGCTGTGGTGGACGGTCTCCCCATTTATCTGCTTTGAATACTCCCTTCCAAGGCTTCTTGCTCACTGGGGCTTTCCATCTGAGGTTGCCCACTGGTGCTTCGGCGTATGGGATTCCCTTGTATAGGGCGAATCCTTCATGTTCCACACCTTCAATTTCCCCTTGCTCCACTGTTGTTCTTAGCAGTTGGGCGTTGGCTGCCGATAGGCAAAAGAGTGTCAGGGCAGCTGTCAGTAGATGTCTTTTCAATTTCATTTCAGGTTATTCCATTAATTCCGCAACACTATTATCAATTAAACATTTTAAGCGCCTGAGCAACAAAAAGTTACTCTGGATTTTGCCATGTCAGAATTTTCACTTATCTTAGTGTTGCGAAAAGAAAACAAGCAAAACTCTGATATGACATGGCAAAGATACAAATTAAATCTGAGAAACTCACTCCTTTTGGAGGAATATTTTCGGGTCATGGAGCAATTTGACTCCATATTGTCTTCTGTAATCGACTCCACCCTCATAATTTCACTACTCATTTGATGAACCATCTCTCGCTTCATCCGACACTTCGCACTTCTCGCCAGTGTTGGAGAGAATAGATGATCGAGCTTTTTCTTATTGTGATTCCTTGGAGAATGTTAGTTTTCCGCCAGTGCTTAAAAATATCCTTGAAATCATTTTGTTATCTCAATGGAATGTTGTACTTTTGCGCTCATATATGATAGTTGAATATTATAATTTAAAAACAAACTATAAAATTATGAACAGATTAAGGACAATCTATTTATCGCTTCTGTTTATCCTGGCGATGAACATGACGAGTGTGTTAAGTGTGAAGGCGGAGAACTATCCCTATCGCAGTGATTATCTTTGGCTTACCGTGCCTGACCATGCCGACTGGCTCTACAAGACGGGCGAACAGGCTAAGGTGGAAGTAAGTTTCTATAAGTATGGAATTCCCCGTGACGGCGAGGTGAACTATGAAATAGGCGATGACATGCTGAAGGCTGACAAGAAAGGAAGCTTCAAGCTGAAGAATGGGCGCGCCATCGTGAACATGGGAACCCGAAAGACACCGGGCTTCCGCGATTTGAGATTATTCTATAAACTCGATGGCAAGACCTATCAGCATCATATCAAAGTAGGATTCTCGGTAGATAAGATTCAGCCTTATACCCAGGAGCCTAAGGATTTCGATGCATTCTGGCAGCAGGCAAAGGATGAACTGAAGAACGTGCCGATGAGCTATACAAAGGAACTTGCCAAGGAATACTGTACCGACAAGATTGACTGTTATCTCGTTAAACTTCAGATAGATAAGAAAGGTCATGCGATGTACGGCTATCTCTTCTATCCCAAGAATGCCAAGCAGGGCAGTCATCCGATAGTTCTCACCCCTCCTGGAGCCGGCATCAAGACCATCAAGGAGCCTATGCGCAATAAATATTACGCCGAGAACGGATTCATCCGCTTCGAGATAGAGATTCATGGTCTCGACCCGCGCATCCCTACCGAAACCTTCAATGAAATAAGCAGGGGATTCAACGATGCAAACGGCGGATATCTGTCTAACGGACTGGAAGATAAGAACCGTTACTACATGCGCCATGTTTATCAGGGACTGGTGCGCTGCATCGATTTCCTAACCTCTCTCCCAGAGTGGGACGGAAAGAATGTGGCTGTGCAGGGCGGAAGTCAGGGAGGAGCCTTGGCTATTATTGCAGCCGGTTTAGACAAGCGCGTAACCCAGTGTGTTGCCAATCATCCGGCGCTCAGCGACATGGCTGCCTACGCCGAGAAGGGAAGAACGGGCGGTTATCCTCATTTCACCAAATATCATGAGATATTGAAGAATAAGGACTGTCTCAACACGATGGCTTATTATGACGTGGTAAACTTTGCCCGCAAGGTAACGGTTCCAACCTATCTTACCTGGGGCTACAACGACATAACCTGTCCGCCGACAACCAGTTATGCGGTATGGAATACGCTGAAGTGTGAGAAGGAAGCCTTGCTCACGCCAATCAATGAGCACTGGACTACCAACGAGACCAATTACCAGCAGATGGTCTGGATCAAGGAGCATCTCATCAAGTAAGAGATTCCTTTTCCGGAACGAACATCTCATCAAATAAGAGATTCCTTTTCCGGAACGAGCAATCTCATCAGGTAAAGATATTCCGCCAAAACCACCACTAAATGGGTGATATAGGCTAGTTTGGGGGCTGTAATTAAATTTTAACCCCTAAAAAACTGCAAAAAAAGTAGCAATATTTGGTAATTTGCCAAAATATTGCTACTTTTGCATTTATAATATTGCAAACTAGTTTGAAAATCATGTCATTAATAGAAATTAAAAAGGTCGAAACAAAGAAGGACTTGAAGACGTTCATCGACTTCCATTACGACCTCTACGAAGGCAACGAATATGATGTGCCTAATCTTTTCAGCGACGACATGAATACTCTGAGCAAGGACAAGAACGCTGCGTTCGAGTTCTGCGAGGCAGAGTATTATCTTGCCTATAAGGACGGCAAGCTTGCAGGTCGCGTCGCTGCCATTATCAATCATAAGGCAAACAACAAATGGGGCAGGAAATCGGTCCGTTTCGGCTGGATTGATTTCATTGACGACCGCGAGGTTTCCAAGGCTCTTCTCGATGCTGTAGAGAAATACGGTAAGGAGAAGGGAATGGAAGACATTGTTGGCCCGCTGGGTTTTACCGATATGGATCCGGAAGGCATGCTTACCTGGGGTTTTGACCAGCTAGGCACCATGCCTACCATTTATAATTATTCATATTATCCGGAGCACATCGAGGCTCTGGAGGGTTTTACCGTAGATAATAAGTATGTAGAGTATAAACTGATGGTGCCAGATACCATCCCGGAGAAATATTCCAAGATAGCGGCGATGATAGAGAAAAGATACAATCTCCATGTCCGCAAACTTACCCGTAAGGATATTTATCAGGGCGGATACGGGCAGAAGATTTTCGACCTCATCAATAATACATACAAGCATCTCTATGGTTATTCCGAACTTTCACAGAAACAGATAGACCAGTACATCAAGATGTATCTGTCTTTGCTCGACCTGAACTTTGTAACAGCCATAGAAGACTGGACTACCGAGGATCATAAGATGATAGGTATCGGTATTACGATGCCTTCCCTTTCCAGAGCCCTGCAGAAGTGTCATAAGGGCAGGCTGCTTCCTTTTGGCTGGTGGCATCTGCTGCGCGCCATCAAGTTCCATAAAACCAAGATTGTCGACCTTCTGCTCATCGGAATCCAGCCGGAATACCGTGCAAAGGGTGCCAATGCGCTGCTCTTTGCCGACCTGATTCCTATCTATCAGAAGTATGGAATCGAGTGGGGCGAAACGCAGGTAGAAATGGAAGAAAATGCTGCCGTGCAGGGACAATGGGGCGTCTTGGATCCAATCCTTCACAAGCGCCGCAACTGCTATATTAAGAGTATCAAGTAAATAGCAATTGTTGTGTTGGCAATGATCTGACAAACAGAATGTTGCAACATCATTTGCTATATTATAAGAAAATAAATAAGAAATACTAAGGAGGAAAACATGTCTGAAGAAAAAAACTTAAGTAACAGCGAATTGAATGCTGCAGATGAGTTTGCCAATGCCCCTCAGGAGCAGCAGCCGGTAGAGTATACCGATGATAACATCCGCCACTTGAGCGATATGGAGCATGTGCGTACCCGTCCGGGTATGTACATCGGCCGTCTGGGAGATGGAAATCTGCCGGAAGATGGTATTTATGTGCTCTTGAAGGAGGTGGTAGACAACTCTATCGATGAATTCAAGATGGGTGCAGGTGCCCGTCTGGAAATCGATATCGAGGACAATCTGCGTGTCAGCGTGCGCGACTATGGCCGTGGTATTCCTCAGGGAAAACTCGTTGAGGCTGTAAGCGTGCTGAATACCGGTGGTAAGTACGACAGCAAGGCGTTCAAGAAGAGCGTAGGTCTGAATGGTGTGGGTGTGAAGGCGGTCAATGCCCTCAGTTCCCACTTCGAGGTAAAGTCGTACCGCGACGGCAAGGTGCGCCATCTGAAGTTCGAGAAAGGTATCTTGAAGAGCGACACGACGGAAGATACCGAGGACGAGAACGGTACCTTCATCTTCTTCGAGCCGGATAATACACTCTTCAAGAACTATTCCTTCCACGATGATTTCGTGGAAACGATGCTCCGCAACTATACTTATCTGAACACCGGACTCACCATCATGCACAATGGCCGCCGCATCTTGAGCCGCCATGGTCTGCAGGATTTGCTGAGCGATAATATGACCAATGAAGGCCTCTACGACATCGTCCACATGAAGGGCGAGGACATCGAGATTGCTTTCACCCATACCAACCAGTATGGCGAGGAGTATTATTCCTTTGTCAATGGTCAGCACACCACCCAGGGAGGTACGCATCAGAGTGCCTTCAAGGAGCATATTGCCAAGACTATCAAGGAGTTCTACGGCAAGTATGAGTATGTAGACATCCGAAACGGATTGGTGGCTGCCATTGCCATCAACGTAGAAGAACCGGTCTTCGAGAGTCAGACCAAGATTAAGCTTGGCAGCACCACGATGACTCCGAATGGTGGCGAAACCATCAATAAGTATGTAGGCGATTTCCTGAAGAAGGAAGTAGACAATTATCTCCATATCCACAAGGATGTGGCTGAGATTCTGGAGAACAAGATCAAGGAGAGCGAGCGCGAGCGCAAGGCGATGGCGGGCGTTACCAAACTCGCCCGTGAGCGTGCCAAGAAGGCTAATCTACACAACCGCAAGCTCCGCGACTGCCGCATCCATTTCAGCGACGCCAAGAACGAGCGCAAGGAGGAGAGTTCCATCTTCATCACCGAGGGCGATTCTGCCAGCGGAAGCATCACCAAGAGCCGCGATGTGAACACCCAGGCGGTGTTCTCGCTGCGTGGTAAACCGCTCAACAGCTTCGGTCTGACCAAGAAGGTGGTTTATGAGAACGAGGAGTTCAACCTGCTTCAGGCGGCTCTCGATATAGAGGATGGCTTGGATTCATTGCGTTACAACAAGGTGATTGTGGCAACCGATGCGGATGTCGACGGAATGCATATCCGACTGCTCATCATTACCTTTTTCCTACAGTTCTTCCCTGATCTCATCAAGAAGGGTCACGTCTACGTGCTTCAAACCCCATTGTTCCGTGTGCGCAACAAGCGAACCAAGATCAAGAACAAGCAGGCGGTGGCTGATGCCGATGCAAAACTGGGAAGTAAGGAGAAAAAGAGCGATTTCATCACGCATTACTGTTACAGCGATGAGGAGCGCCAGCAGGCGATTCGCGATTTGGGTCCTGACCCTGAAATCACCCGATTCAAAGGTTTAGGAGAGATTTCGCCTGATGAATTCGCCCATTTCATCGGGCCTGACATGCGATTGGAGCAGGTTACGCTGCATAAAACCGACCAGGTTCAGAAGCTGCTGGAATATTATATGGGTAAGAATACGATGGAGCGCCAGAACTTCATCATCGAAAACCTGGTAATAGAAGAGGATATTCCGGAGGAAGACTCAGCACCGCTGGATTAAATGAAGTGAAGAGTGAAGAATGAAGAGTGAAGAATTCAAGTGCTTTCGGGGGGTAACCATTGAAAAAAGCGCTGTTAACTGTTAACCTGTTAACTCTTGAAGGATTTCTCTCTTTCATAAACTTTAAGTTTTAAGAAATGAAGAAATATCTATTTATAGCACTGGTAGCATTTCTGGCAGTAACTTCTGCCAGTGCCCAGTTGCGTATCAAGATGGGCAAGAACAGCCCGATAGAGAAGTTGGGAAGAGCGGAAATCGCCATTACCAACCTTTATGTGGATAGTGTGGATGAGAATAAACTCGTAGAGGACGCCATCCGAGGCATGCTCGAAAAGCTCGACCCTCATTCTTCTTATGCCACAGCCAAGGAAACCAAGGCGATGAACGAGCCGCTGAACGGCAGTTTTGATGGCATTGGCGTGCAGTTTAACATGGTAGATGATACGCTCCTCGTTATCCAGCCGGTTACGAACGGACCTTCCGAGAAGGTGGGAATCATTGCCGGCGACCGCATTGTGGCTGTAAACGATACGGCCATTTCGGGTGTCAAGATGAGCAAGGAAGACATCATGAAGCGCCTTCGTGGTCCTAAGGGAACCACGGTGAACCTTACCATTGTGCGCCGTGGCATCAAGGATAAGCTTATCTTTAAGGTAAAGCGCGATAAGATTCCGGTAACTACGATGGATGCGGCTTATATGATTCGTCCGGGCATCGGATACATCCGATTGGGAAGTTTCGGTCTTACCAGTCATAAAGAGGTAATAATAGCGATGGATTCGTTGAAAAAGAAGGGAATGAAGGACCTTATCTTCGACCTTGAGGATAATGGTGGAGGCTATCTTCAGGCTGCGGCTCAGATAGCCAACGAGTTCCTGCAGAAGGGCGATCTCATCGTTTATACCAGCGGTCGTGCTGCGCCTCGCCAGGAATACAAGGCGCAGGATAACGGCAGATGGCGCAAGGGCAAGGTGGTTGTGCTCACCAATGAGTTTACCGCTTCTGCCGCCGAGATTGTTTCCGGAGCCATCCAGGATCAGGACCGTGGTGTAGTGGTTGGTCGCAGAACCTTCGGTAAGGGATTGGTGCAGCGTCCGCTGACCTTCGATGATGGTAGCGAGATTCGCCTCACCATCGCCCATTACTATACGCCTAGCGGCAGATGCATCCAGAAGCCTTATAAGAAAGGTGACAGGTTGGATTATGCGATGGATCTGGACAAGCGTTACAAGCATGGCGAGTTCACCAATCAGGACAGCATCCATCTTTCAGACAGTCTGAAGTATTACACCTTGCGCAAGCATCGTGTAGTTTATGGTGGTGGTGGAATCATGCCAGATTATTTCGTGCCGCTGGATACAACCAAGTACACCAAGATGCACCGCCAGCTGGCTGCCAAGAGCATCGTCATCAACCAGAGTCTGAAGTTCATCGATGCGCATCGCAAGGAACTCAAGAGCCAGTATAAGGATTTCAACAAGTTCCTCGCCACCTACGAGGTTCCTTCTTCGCTGATAGAAGGCATTATCGCCGAGGGCAAGAAGGAGAAGATAGAGCCGAAGGATGAGGCTGAATTAACTCAGACTAAGAAATACCTCGCCCTGCAGCTGAAAGCCCTTGTTGCAAGAGATATTTGGGATATGAGCCAATACTTCCAGGTTTGGAACGAGACAAACGAGATAGTTCAGCGCGCCGTGCAGCTGCTGACTACGGGAAAGTAATTATCCAAAAATCGGCTGTTAACCTGTTAACCCCGTGAGGTGAGTTTTAAGCAATACGCCCTAAAAGGGCGTGCTGCTCAATCTTTGCTTCTGTTAGAATTCATAAATCCTTTTCCGAATTCATTTACTTCTTCTCATGCAGATGGTCCCATTTCAGATAGATTCCGGCAAGGATGGTGCCGGAAATGCTGTGCCAGGCGCAGCTGATGGCGCAAGGCAATACGGCGAGAGGCTGGGCTGCGAAGAAGTTGCCAGCAAGTACCGTGGCAAGACCGGCGTTCTGCATGCCGACCTCAATACTGATGGTACGCTTCTTAGCTGTATTGAATCCGGCACATTTGCCGGCAAGCCAACCCAGAAGGTAACCCAGCGTGTTGTGGCAGAAAACCACGGCGAAAGTCCAGAGGAAGAGCGATAAGCCGCGAGCTACGAGGTCATCATGAACCGTAGAAATCACACCGCCTACGATGATTGCCAGACACGTAACGCTGATGCCCGGCATCAGACTTTGGATGGTAGGGAAGCAGTCTTTCTTGCCGTAAATATAGTTGAGGGCGCAGCCGATGGCTACAGGAATAATCGTTACGATGAGGATGTTGATGAACATTCCCACAGCATCTACATGGATAATCTCGCCTGCCGTAATCTTCATCAGCAGCGGAGTCATCACCGGTGCAAGAATGGTAGAGGCGCAGGTCATTCCTACGGAGAAAGCTACGTCGCCATGACACAGATAACTCATGATGTTGCTCGAAACGCCGCCCGGACAGCAACCTACCAGCAGGATTCCGAGTGCCAGGGCTGGGTCAAGATGCCATACATGAACCAGGGTGTAAGCCACGCCAGGCATGATGATAAACTGGGCACAGGCTCCGATGAAGACATCCAGCGGGCGCTGAGCCAGAATCTTGAAGTCGTTGGTGGTCAAGGTCAGACCCATAGTGAGCATGATGATGCCGAGAATGACGGTCTGAGTAGTTCCGCGCACCCAGTCGAAGGTATGTGGGAAGAAGAATGTGAACACTGCAACACCTATCACGAAGATAGATGTGTAATTGGCCAGCAGCTTGCTGAGCCCTTGAAATAACTTAAGCATAATTCTATTTCTTTTAAAATCCTGATATTTCTCTCTTATTTATTTCTTTCCTCGCTTTCAATATTGAGTGCAAAAGTACGTCTTTTCTTTCGGATAAACAAATTATTCTGTAAGAAAATGATAAATTATAACATTTTTATAGGGTAACGCTTGCAAATCTGCACGAATCTTTTGGGATTGTGCAAAATCATGGGCAAAATAATTCGGCTTTTCTTCTTTAATTCCGCAACAAATGTGTAACTTTGCACCCATATTATCGATAATAGTCATAGAATGAACGAAGATTTTGATATAAGACAAGAAATGGTTTCGCCTGCCGAAAAGGAATTCGAGAAGGCGCTGCGCCCGCTGAAGTTTTCTGATTTCAGCGGACAGAATGGCGTGGTAGAAAATCTCGAGGTCTTTGTTGAGGCTGCCAAATATCGTGGCGAACCGCTCGACCATACGCTCCTCCATGGTCCACCGGGATTGGGTAAGACCACGCTGAGCAACATCATCGCCAACGAACTGGGTGTAGGATTCAAGATTACATCGGGTCCTGTGCTTGATAAGCCGGGCGATCTGGCGGGAATCCTTACCTCGCTGGAGCCCAACGATGTGCTCTTTATCGATGAAATCCACCGTCTTTCGCCTGTCGTAGAGGAGTATCTCTATTCGGCGATGGAGGATTACCGCATCGACATCATGATAGATAAGGGTCCTTCGGCTCGCAGCATCCAGATAGACTTGAATCCGTTTACCCTCGTGGGAGCGACAACGAGAAGCGGTCTGCTTACAGCTCCTCTGCGCGCCCGTTTCGGAATCAATCTGCATCTTGAATATTACGACCCGGCTACGCTTCAGAAGATTATCAAGCGAAGTGCGATGCTCCTGAAGGTGCCGATAGAGGATGAGGCGGCAGTGGAAATCTCCCGTCGTTCGCGCGGAACCCCTCGTATCGCCAATTCCCTGCTCAGAAGAGTGCGTGATTTCGCCCAGGTGAAGGGCAACGGAACCATCACTTACGATATTGCCCAAATGGCGCTCAAGGCGCTCAACATCGACCAGTATGGCTTGGACGAGATTGATAATAAGATTCTCACCACCATCATCGACAAGTTCCGTGGCGGTCCGGTAGGCGTAAGCACCATTGCCACGGCAATAGGCGAGGATGGCGGCACCGTAGAGGAGGTTTACGAGCCGTTCCTCATCATGGAGGGTTTCATCAAGCGTACGCCACGAGGTAGAATGGCCACCAAGCTTGCCTATGATCATTTGGGCAGGAATCCGTATGGAAGCAACATCATGCAGGGAGACCTGTTTGAATAAAGTTCAAAGTAATGAAGATAGGAATATTTACGGGTACATTCGACCCATTTACGATAGGACATCAGAACATTGCCGAGCGTGCCTTGCCGATGTTTGACAAGCTCGTGATTGCAGTGGCGGTGAGCAAGCTGAAGCACGCCAGCGAGGAAATCTCGAAGCGTGTGGAGGATATTAAGGCTGTTTTTCCGAAGGAATGTTCGGAGTTGGTGGATGCGGAGGATGCATCTAAGGGTTATCGCCTGGAGGTGGTTTCTTACGATGATCTCACCATCGATTTGGCGCATCGCCTTGGAGCCAGGTTCCTGGTTCGTGGCGTCCGTTCTGCCAAGGATTTCGAGTACGAAAGAGAGCAGGCTGACATCAATAAGCAGTTGGGCGGCGTAGAAACCATCCTGCTGTTTTCTGACCCAAGATACAGCAGCATCAGCTCAACGCTGGTGAGGGAATTGAGATTCTTCGGAAGAGAAGTAGATGAATTTTTACCAAAAATAAAATAAAAATAGGAGGAAGAAGCGTATGATAACATACAATGTAGATGGCGTGAAAATGCCAAAGATCAAGAAGCGTGATACGAGTGCCTGGATTCGTAAGGTAGCTGCCTCTCATGGCCGCAAGGTGGGTGAGATTGGCTATATGTTTGTAGATGACGAGAAGATTCTCGAAGTGAACAACGAGTATCTGGGTCATGATTACTATACCGATGTCATCACCTTCGATTACGATGAGGATGATGTGATTAACGGCGACATCGTGATTTCGCTGGATACGGTCCGCACCAATGCCGAGCAGTTTGGCAAGACCTACGATGATGAGCTTCACCGCGTCATCATCCACGGCATCCTGCACCTCTGCGGAATCAATGACAAGGGTCCGGGAGAGCGTGAAATCATGGAGGAGAACGAGAACAAGGCATTAGCCCTGCTCGAAGGTGCTTCGATATTGAAGAAGTAAATTCTTCGATATTGGAATTAAGTTTTCGATATTAAGAGAAGCAATTCCCTTCGAATTTCTCGGTCGAAGTATAGAAAAACAGCTGTTAACTGTTAACCTGTTAACTCTTGGCAGTTAAGATGAACAGTTAACTCCTTAATGTGGTTAATGTAGCGGGCTGAAAGCCCAGTAAGCTCTTAGCCCAGGGCAACACCCTGGGTATAAGGAAGATATAAAGGATTCGCCCTGTAAGGGCAAAAGCTTTCATATACGAGGCTTTTGCTCCTACAGGGCGGTTTGCTTTATTCTATTGCCTTGATTCTCTCCCTACATTCTTTCAGAATCCCAGTTAGTTCCTCCACGGTCGTGGCTCTCAGCATGGCGATTCTCGTCTGGCGAAAATCGGGAATGCCTTTGAAGATAGGGGAGGCGGCAAGGTGGCGACGGGTGTGGAGAATGCCTCTGTACTCGTCGATGCGCTCTACGTTGATGCGGAGCTGCTCCTCCAGGAGGTCAATCTTCTCATCTACGGTTAATGGAGTTGCGCCTGTATTATCCAGATAATCACGAATTTCCTTGAAAATCCATGGCCTGCCGAAGGTGGCGCGGCCAATCATCACCGCATCTACGCCGTATCTCTCAAAGGCAAGCTTGGCTTCTTCCGGGGTTGTAATGTCGCCGTTGCCGATGATAGGAATATGGATGCGGGGATTGTTCTTCACCTCTCCGATGAGGCTCCAGTCAGCTTCTCCGGTGTACATCTGGCTACGGGTTCTGCCGTGGATGGTGAGCGCCTGGATTCCGCAATCCTGTAGCTGCTCGGCAAGGTCGGTGATGATGAGGTTCTCGCAATCCCATCCCAATCGGGTTTTCACAGTTACCGGCACGTTTACCGCCTTCACCACTTCTCTTGTAATATCCAGCATCAGCGGGATATTCCGGAGCATTCCGGCTCCTGCACCTTTTCCTGCAACTTTCTTTACCGGGCAACCGAAGTTAATATCAATCACATCCGGCTTCGCCTGTTCTACGATTTTTGCAGCTTCCACCATATCCTCGGTGGTGCGACCATAAATCTGAATGCCCACAGGGCGCTCTTCATCGCTTATCGTAAGCTTGCTGACAGTACTCTTGATGCTTCTCACCAAGGCTTCCGCCGATACGAACTCAGTATAAACCATGGCGGCTCCGAATCGCTTGCAGAGCATGCGAAAGCCAATATCCGTTACGTCTTCCATCGGAGCGAGGAAGAGGGGCTGAGGCCCAAATTCTATATTACCTATTTTCATCGTTTTATGAGGAGTTAAAGGAGTTAAGGAGTTAAAGGAGTTAAGACAAATGCTTCGAAAATGATAATCCTTGATATTCCTTCTCCAAAATTTCGGCTGCAAAGTTACACTTTTTTTATGAGAAATTGCCATGATATACAAAAAACATGAGTATCTCATAACTGTTGTCTTAACTCCTTAACTCCCTTTAACTCCTTAACTCCTCCTTTGATTCACTTTAAAAGATGATACATTCCTCCTGCCAGGGTGCGGATGATTCCTTTCATTTCCATCTGGAAGAGGAGGGAGGTGAGGCGGGAGATGTCGATGTTTGATTTCACGCTGATGATGTTGATCTGCAGATCGTTGGTCTTTGAGAGGATGCTGACGATGAGCTCTTCTTCGGGCGATAATTCGGGGAAGAGGCTGCGCTCGATGCCTTGCTGCTTGGCTCGCATCAGGGTTGCATCATCCTGCCAGCGCATGTCCTTCACAAAGTCCTCGGCACTGGTGATGAGGGTGGCGCCGTTGTTGCGGATGAGGTTGTTGCAGCCCTCGCTGTAGTGGTCGCCTATCCTGCCCGGGAAAGTGAAGACGTCCCTACCGTAGGATTGCGAAATATCGCAGGTGATGAGGCCGCCGCCGTGAGCTGCGCTCTCTATCAGGATGCAGGCATCCGACATTCCTGCCACGATGCGGTTGCGGCGCACGAAGTTTATCTTATCAGCGTTTGTACGGGTAAGGAATTCGGTGAGCAGTCCGCCCTGTTCTATCATTCTTGCCGCCGTTTCCCGGTGCTGACGGGGATAGAGGTCATCCAGACCGTGCGCCAGCACGCCTATGGTTTCGTAGCCGCTGGCGAGTGCCTGGCGGTGCGCCACGATATCCACTCCGTAGGCAAGTCCGCTCATGATAAGCACGTTGGGCGAGAGCTGCTTCAGGTCGGTGATGAAGCGGCGGATGAGGTCTTCGCCGTAAGGCGTGCAGTGGCGGGTTCCCACGATGTTGATGACGCGCTGCTGGTTGAGGTTGGCGTTGCCTTTATAGAAGAGGATGAGGGGTGCGTCATCGCAATCCTTGAGGCGTTGCGGATAGCGGTCGTCGTTCATCGGAATGGGTTCTATTCCGTAGCGTATGTCGTACTCCAGTTCTTCCTCAGCGCGTTTTCGGGCTTCTTCGCAGTTCTGGATAGCGCTCACGAGTTTATCCGAGGCATCGGGGAGGATGTCTCTTAGGTTGTTCTTATGCTCCAGGATGAGCGTAGCGGAGCCTACCTTTCTGTATAGCTCCAGCATTCCTGCCAGACTGAAGTAATTGAGCCTTGTTAAAAGTATAGTATTTAATATTTCCTGTTGGTCACCCATAATCTTAAAAATAATAATTAATAAATGAAAAAAAGAATAAAGCAGCAGCAATCAGCAAGCATAGCTCCCTCTTGCCCCCGTTCCGAGCGATTCCATCGCTCGTCCCCCTTTATCTCTTCAAGTATTCGTAACCTATCCTGCACCTCAGGCATTCCTTCCTGTCGCAGTATTCCTTCTTCAGCTGTATAAGCGCCTGGCTATCCCCGGCGTTCTCCACCGGCAGCCCGCATTCCTTCCACATCCTTACTATATGGTTATTCTCGGCCTTCAGTTCCTCCAGAAAATCGAAGGCGCGGTCGCAGTATTTCTCCTCGCCCCGGTGCCTGCCGTAGGCAAAGAGGATGGGAACCACGGTGTTGATGATGAGCAGATTGAGCGAGAAAGGGGAGAGATGCTTCTCGTTACGGATGCTCGTGCTGCCGAAGGTATAATGGGTTTCCCAATACTCCGTAACGCTGGTTGAGAGCACCTGCTTCGCCTCCTTCACCGTGCTTGCCCCGAGCAGCTGGCTCAGCCCCGCACGGCGGTTATAATAAAGATTGGCTAACTGCGAGATGCGGATGTGAGGAAAGTTCTGCGGGCGCAGGCGCAGGAAGCGCCACTGCTTGTAATCCATCGGCTGCAGTGAGAATTTATGCGAGAGATAGAGATATTCGTTCCTCAATCGGGAGAAATATCCGTCGTTCAGCGCATCTTTCTGATATCTTTCGGGAATGGTGTTCAGTTCCAGCAGTCCGGCTTGCCCCAGAAAGATGGCTTCTATCTGGAAGAGGTCGTCGCGATGATGGTCTACGGCCCTCAGCGGCAGATGGTAAGCCCACAGCTCGAAGGCATCGCCGTTGATTCCGAACCCGTAGTTGCGCGCCAGGGTCACGAAGTAGGCGTTCTCCCAATCGCCGTTACATTGCTTTACGCGCGCCTCTATTGCATCGGTTTTCTGCGATAAGCGCTCGGTTTGCAGGGCGCTCATCCAACTGTGCACGGTGAGGCGGGTGAGCGATGGGATGATCTGGTAGCAGGGAGGATACTGGTCGATGCTCAGCAGTTCCTGATAATGCTTCGATACGTTTTCGGGGATGTCGAGCTGCAACTGCACGAGGGGTTCGCCTTTCGAGTTCTTTGCCTCCACATCGATGGTTCCGCAAACGTGCAGGATGACGTTGTCGTAGCGTTCATCCTTATCATGTCCGTGCACATACCAGTCGCTTGCCTTGTCATGAATCTCCACGTTTCCCACCCATAGGGTACCGTTGAGTTTGATTTTGGCATTGAAGAAATCGGGCCCTGCATTGCGGTTGTGCAGTCCGGGGTCAATTACTTCCACAGCCTGGTGCCAGGTGGTGGTGAGTGGGGTGAGTGGGAAAAGCTTGTGCTTCCACACGTAGTGAAGGAGTTGCTCCATAATTGTTCGGCTTTATTAGGGTTATAAGATTGCCTCTTTCGGAACGCAAGTTCTAATGCTTGACCTTGGCGGATGCAAGTTCTTCGCTCGTGTGCGGAAGGGGGGGATTGAAAAATCAGCTGTTAACTGTTAACCTGTTAACCTTGGGATGAGAAATATTTCTCGAATGCCTTGTCGTAGTCCTCGCTGTTGCCCAGCTTTCCGTTGATGAGGCAGACGAGCTCTACGGTTGCCTTGAGGCAGAGTTTCTCGTCCTTGGCACGGAAGATGTCCTGATGGAAAACATATCTCACGCCCTGCTTCTCCAGCCACAGACGCGAGAAGAATTCATCATCGCATTGCAGCGGAACCTTATACTGCAGGTTCATTCTTGCCACCACAGCATCCACGCCCTTGTTGTGCATTTCGGCAAAGCTGAGGCCGCATTCCTTCAGAAAGAGATGGCGGGTATGTTCCATGTAGTGCAGATAATTGGCATTGTTCACGATGCCCTCAATATCGCACTCATAATCCCTTACTTCCATCTTTGTCTCAAATATATATCTGCTCATAATTTTCTCTTTTTTAGTTACTAAATGAGGCTAAAAGCCTTAAATCACTGCAAAAATAACCAAAATTTTCTATTTATTATTATAATAACAAGGATTTTTCAAGGTTTTTCGAAGAAAAATGTGTATTTTTGCCGAATAGAACAAATAAAAAAATAGATAAAGATGAAAATTGCTTTGATCGGCTACGGAAAGATGGGACACATGATCGAGGAGATCGCCCTGCAGCGTGGCCACGAAATCGTTTGTAAGATTGACGTGAATAACCCTCAAGACATCGACAGCCCGGAGTTCTGCTCTGCCGATGTTGCCATTGAGTTTACCAACCCTACTGCCGCCTACGGCAACTATCTGAAGGCTTTCTCTCACAACGTGAAGGTGGTTTCAGGTTCTACAGGTTGGATGAAAGACCATAAGGAAGACGTGGAGAAGCTCTGCGCCGATGGTAAGCAGACCCTCTTCTGGGCCTCTAACTTCAGCATCGGTGTGGCTATCTTCTCTGCCGTAAACCGCTATCTGGCTAAAATCATGAATGGTTTCCCACAGTACTCTGTATGCATGCAGGAAACCCACCACGTGCACAAACTTGATGCGCCATCAGGCACAGCCATCACCCTTGCCGAGGAAATCATCGACAACATCGACCGTAAGAAGGATTGGAAGCGTGGCGTAACTTACTGGACTGAGGATGGTCATCACGATGAGGGCGATGCAAACATCACCGATGAGGATTTGGTTATCAACTGCGTACGCGATGGTGAGGTTCCTGGAATCCACGCCGTAATGTACGACAGCGATGCTGATATGATTACCATCGAGCACAGTGCCCACTCACGCAAGGGCTTTGCCCTGGGAGCCGTTCTCGCAGCTGAGTTCACAGCCAACCATTCCGGCTTGCTCACTACATCAGATTTATTTAAGTTCTAAGCAGAAGTTATGATAGATAAGCAGAAACAAAAACTCAATATGAAGGTACAGTGGGCGAAGTTCGCAGTGGTTCTCGCCCTCTATCTTCTCTTTCTGGTTTGGGTAGAAAGCTGGCTGGGACTCATCGTGGTTCCGTTCATCTTCGACGTTTACATCACCAAGAAGATTCACTGGCAGTGGTGGAAGGATGAGGAAGGTCCTATCCGTTTCATCATGAGCTGGGTAGATGCGCTGGTGTTCGCTCTCGTAGCGGTTTATTTCATCAACCTCTTCTTCTTCCAGAACTATGTGATTCCGTCTTCCTCTCTCGAAAAGAGTCTCCTTACGGGCGATTATCTCTTCGTGAGCAAGGTAAGCTACGGTCCTCGCATTCCTGAAACTCCGCTCACCATGCCTTTAACCCAGCACACCATGCCGCTGGTCAACGTGAAGAGCTACATTGAGTGGCCTCACTGGGATTACCGCCGCGTGAAGGGATTGGGCAACGTGAAGCTCAACGACATCGTGGTGTTCAACTATCCTGCAGGCGATACGCTCGTCAATGAGGAGCGCTATCAGGCGAATGATTACTATCAGATGGTTTACAGCATCGGCGACCAGCTGATGCAGCAGAACGGACAGGAAAAGGATGTGCGCGCGATGAACCCATTGCAGCAGCGCCACTATTTTGAGCAGGTTTATGCTACAGGCCGCAACTACATCAGCAGTATGCCGGGCGAATATGGCGACATCATCAGCCGTCCTACCGACCGCCGCGAGAACTATGTAAAGCGATGCGTAGGCTTGCCTGGACAGACCCTGCAGATCAAGAACCGCATCGTTTATCTGAACGGAAAGGCGAATAAGGAGCCTGATAACGTGCAGTATACTTATAAGATGAAGCTCAAGGGCGAGTTCCCTATCGATCTTGCCGATGAGTTGGGAATCACCAACGAAGACCTGCTGATGTATAATCAGAGTGGCGTGATTCCGCTCACCAAGAAGGCTTATCTGGCGCTGAAGGCGAACAGAAACCTCGTAGAGAGCATCTCTATCAATACGGATGCAACCTATGGCGACCTCTATCCGCTCAACGCCTATACCGGCTGGACAAGAGATAATTACGGTCCGGTTTGGATTCCGAAGAAGGGCGAGAGCATCGCTCTTACGCTGAAGAATCTGCCTGTATACGAGCGCTGCATCAAGGTTTACGAGGGCAACGACCTGAAGGTAGACAATGCCGGCCGCATCTTCATCAACGGCAAGCAGGCGAAGAGTTACACCTTCAAGCTCGACTACTACTGGATGATGGGCGACAACCGCCACAACTCAGCCGACAGCCGCTACTGGGGTTTCGTGCCTGAGGATCACATCGTGGGCAAGCCTATCTTCATCTGGTGGAGCCACAGCCCAGATCATCCGGGCTTCTCGGGCATTCGTTGGAATCGCCTCTTCACTTTCGTAGACAATATTAAGTAAGAAAAAGAAATAAGAATTGAAGACTGCCGTCAAATTCCTAATAGCATTGGTGTTGTCGCTGCTCCTGGCTTGGGCAGTGCGCACCTATGTTTTCACTATCTTCTCGGTGCCTCAGGGTGGGCTTCCGCCCCAGCTGAAGGCAGGAAACCGGGTGATAGTGAACAGGATTGACTGCGAAAATTTCGGGCGTGGCGATGTGGTTGTTTTCACCGATACGGTGGTTTACCAGCCCAAGAACCAGCGCCGCAAGCGCGTCTTCGAGTCTCATTTCATAGGCAGGATAGAGAAGCTCCCTGGCGATACGCTGCGCATTGACACCGTGCAGTTCGTCATCCCCACCGTATGCTGCAAGCGCTGCGGCTGCAAGGATTGCCGCTTCTATCTCTTGAAGACGCCAACCGGCCAGCAGCTCGTTCATAAGCACCAGATGATAGGCAAAGCCTTTAAGCTGTTCTAGCTCCCTCGCTCCGCTGCCCCCGTTCCGAGCGATTCCATCGCTCGTCCCCTCTTCTTCATCATTAACCCTTCATAACAAAGCAGAAATTGAAAGCCCTTCTTTCTTCCACATATTTCGGCCCCATCCAGTGGTACCAGAAGCTGAACCGCTACGATGAATGCCTGATAGAGCGCCACGAGAGCTTTATCAAGCAAACCTATCGTAACCGTATGATCATCCCTACCACCAACGGCCCCCTCTCGCTCACCATCCCCACCAATCACGACATCTCTCTGTCGATGAAGGACATCCGCATCTCCGACCACGCCAACTGGCGCCACGTCCACTGGAATGCGCTCCTTTCAGCCTACGGCGAGAGCCCTTTCTTCGAGTATTATCAGGACGACATCCGCCCCTTCTACGAGAAGAAATACGAGTTTCTCTTCGATTTCAACATGGAGACTACAGAGAAGATGATAGAGCTCCTCGACATCCGCCCCAGGATTTCGGTTACCGAAGAGTACATTCAGCGTGAAGAAATGGGAGCAGAGAATGAAATCAAGGATTTCCGCGATGCGATTCGCCCCAAGAAACCCCTTCCTGACCCCGAATTCGAGTCGAAGCGCTATTATCAGGTTTACGAGCAGAAACACGGTTTTCAGCCCAATATGAGCATCCTTGACCTCCTCTTCAATGAAGGCAACGAGGCGATATTCTACCTATAAATCATCAAGGTAGAGTATCGCCTCGCTGCTTTCTTATAATTCAATGTGCCTGGTTCCGTAATTAGAAGTAGTAGGCCAGCTTTGCGCGCAAGCCATTATGATCGATTCCGTATTTATATTTGCTGCCGTCCCAGCCTGACGGCTGCTTGTAAGCGGAGGACATGCCGCCAAGATTCACGCCAGCCGACCAGTGCTTGCTGAGCATGTATTCGCATCCCATTTCCGCATAGACGCCAAAGCCATCTACGGTGGCGAAATCTTCGTCTGTGCAGGCGTAGCCAAGGCTCAGCAGCAGATTCCAGATGAAGCGCTTGTTGGTCTTGTAGGCCATTTTGTAACCCGCACCGACGAAATAGTTCATGATTACATCGTCGACGTCGTTGCCGCCGTTTCTAGGGATTTTCACCTTGGTTCTGCTGCCCACGCCATTAATGGAGAAGCCGATATAAATAGGACGGCGGGTGTTCTTCAGTTTCCACAGATGGGCGTATTCCATGGTCACGTCGAAGCCGGTAGGCGTTCTGCCCAGTTTATCGCCGTTGGCCGTAAGAATTTCGTTGCTGAGCCATGAATATCCGCTGCTTACGCTGATGCTGTTGGCTGGCAGATAGCGCTTCTCGTTGTCTGCATCTTCTACCACAACCTTCTTCTCCTGCTCTTGTGCGCAGGCCTTCTGTGAAGGAATTCCACTCAAAAATAGCGCTAATGAGGCGCAAGCAGCCAATTTTGCTGCTGATTTTGAATTCATACTCTTAAAAATTTATTGTTCATATTTTGGCAGCAAAGTTATGAAAAATATTCCAATTTTCTGCCTCGCGAGGCTGATTTTTTTCCATCGTGATGAAAATTTTCTTCCCTCGTGATGCATTTCTCATTCCGTCGCGATGCATGATCCATCCCCTCGTGAGGCATCATTCAGCCCCTTTTCAGCCATCATTTAAGCCTCGTATCAGTCATCATTTATGCCTCGTGCCAGCCTTCATATAAGCCCGTAAAACGGGCTGTAGCAGGGAGTTTAAGCTTTTTCTGCCAAGGCTTAGCCAGTCTTCTTTTAACAGGCATCGGGAGAGGGGCGTTCTGTTGGGAGAGGAGCGTTCTGAGAGGAAAAGGTTAACAGGTTAACAGTTAACACCCCAAAAATGCATACTTCCATCCACACACTTATATAAAAATAAGTATATATATATTATTATATAATAAGGTACGCGAGGGGGACCATGCAAAAAACAGCTGTTAACTGTTAACCCTGTTAACCCCCTCGGCTTCTCCGTCCCCTCTTTTAGGAAATTTAAACAAGAATGCTTGGTGGTTTCACCGAAAAACCTTACTTTTGTAACCTGACTGCAAACAAACGTAAAAACAATAATAACAACATAAAATGAAGAATCTCACATTCCATATCGTAGGACTCACCCATAATGACGTGAAAGGCCATGAGGTAGAGTATGCTAAAGAAGCAGAGGGAAGAACCATCTGCCTCGTGCCCGATGACGCCAACACCTTCGACATGCTGGCGGTGAAAGCTTATGACAAACAGCAGCTCATAGGCTATGTTTCAGCCCTGGAAGGCGAGGACGTGCGCGCCCTCATCATCGCCCGCAAGGAGCGTAACCTGCGCACCCGGTGCATAGGCTGCAACAGTAAGAATGAGGGCGATAAGGCTGGATTGCAGCTCATGGTGAGAGTGCTCTCTGATGTTTCTGATGAGGAGATGGAGCAGGCGCGCCGCGAAATATATGATGATAAGATTTATGATGACTGGCAATACTCCGGTCCTGTGCTGCCCATCGAACAACTTACCCGCTTCAGCGACTGCACCATGATGCTCGAAGGCGTCATCAACAGCATCATCCGCCTCAGGAATACGCTCTCTGAAGGCGCTTCGGATCAGAGCTCTTCTGTATCCGATAAAACCTCTTCTGAGGCGGAGAACAGTTCTCTTGATAAAGAAACTGAGGCGATGCTGCGCGAGGAACTTTCTGATTGCCTTTCTGAGGCTAGAGAGCGGCTCAGCAGCTTCCTCGAAATCCAGCGCAGCGATTATTCCCGCGAAATGACGCAGGCCAGAAACCGCATCCTTCATAAGCTGGAGCAGATAGATGATGATGAACTGCAGCGCCTCCGGGCCGTTCTGCTTACCGAGATGGGATTCATCACCAGTTCGGCTTACCGCGAGCGTGCGGCCTATTCTTTCTTCGTAGAAGCCCCGAATGCCATCAAGAAGAAGCAGACGGGCACCTATGATTATAAAGACCAGCTGGCGGTAATAGAAGGCCAGCTGCACGCCTTCCCCCACAATCTCTACCCAACATTCAAGGCCGACCCGGTAGATTTCCTCCGTCAGGTGTTCTATAAGCGTGTGCCAAGAAAGAAGATGCTCCAGCTGCTCTCGGGCATCGTGCTGATGATTATGAACGGCAGGGTGAACGATGTGAAGCAGTGGGGCAAGCACGGCGATAAGAAGTCGCTGCAGGCGATGAAGGCGGTGGGTGCCAAGCCTTCGAACGAAGTGAAGAAAGAAAAATTCATGGAACTGGTTGATTTGGTAATTCCGAAGATAGCGGTTTATAAGAAAAATGGCTGTCCTGAATTGCTGGTGAAAAAGCAATCCGACTGGTTCCCTGTGTTCCGACTCTTAAACGGGTGGGGGCTATTCAATATGGAAACTCCTACAGCCTTCTGCAAACATCTGGCCCACCTGTATGAAAAACTACCTCCGGAGAATACGGAGCGTGCTCCGCTCTGCAAATGGAAGGATCTTACGCAGGCGAAATCTGCACCTTTCGAATATGCGGCTCTGGAGTGGTGGAAACTTGATTCAAATAAGTTGGGCTCGGTAAGCTTGGGAAGATTCAATCGTTATTGCGATATTGTGAATGCTTTCAAGATGATTATGGGAACAACAGCCTGTTCGGAGAATGTGAACTTGAGGGAAATCTTGCCGAAATTGGTGGATGAGAAAGTGCCAACCTCGAACACCATGAAAGATGACGAGATGATGGCGAGAGATGGTAGCTAGTGGGGTATTAATATACCCCTCTTATACCCTTTGTTTATTCTTTTATACCTTTTATACCCCTTTTTATACCCCTGCTTTTTTGCTCGAGTAAACTCTTGCAGATGTCACTTTTTTTTATTATCTTTGCACCACTTTTCAAAATGAAAGGCGGCAGGTTTTCTGCAAAGAGCCTGTCTAATAATCACTAAAATAATATAATGTATAATGAAAGAAAACAAACCAATGACATTTGATGAATGCAAGCAGCTCAGCAGCCGCATCATCGCAATGAACCCTAACCGCAGAGCGAACATGGGACAGATTTCATCCCATCTCCTCGATTACTACACCGAGCTTACCAAGCAGCCTTGGCTCGCACAGCTCGTTGGTCAGATTCGTGACCTCACCGCCCAGCAGAACCAGATGATGCAGCAGGTGGCTGATGCAGTAAATGCTGCCCAGTTTGAGAACGAGGATGAACTCGCCTTCGCCATCATCAAGAAGCAGGAGGAGATGAAGACGGGTGAAACCTACCAGCAGCTCGACCGGAAGATTTCTGACCTCAAGAAGCAGCTGCCTTTCCGCTCGCCTCACTACTTCCACTTCCTCGAAGACCATCGCGCCCAGAAATTCATCGACCCAGAGGCCTTCACCTTCCAGACAACCGTAGATATTGACAATCCAGAGGAGGTTGAGCCAGCGGTGAAGAATGCTCTTCTGCTGAACGGAATGTTTGATGAGCCTACAGAGAAGCTCTTCAGAGAGAAAATCTTCTCAGCCGAAGACATCGAACTCTGGAAAGGAAAGGTGCTCCACATCGAGCGCTCAGCCCGCAACAAGGCCCACATCGACATCCGCATCCCGGTAGGAATGACCATCGCTGAGGCTCAGAGTGCCTTCTGCAAACTCATCCACGCCACCGAAGACCCTAGCTGCGTAACCCCGGAGCGCATTATCTTCATCACCGATGCGGCAAGCCAGATTTATACTGCCAATGACTGGTACAAGCGCCTGGATAAGGAGGCTGTGGCTGAATACCGTGAGGCTTACCGCAAGAGAGGACTGGATATTGACGGACGTCAGCTGGATGTAGACTTCGAACCTATAGAGAGCGAGGAGGAGAAGGCGAGACGGGCTGCCAATGCCGTGCAGTATGAGCAGACCTACGACGGCGTTCCTTACGAGGAGATTACCAAGGCGCTGGTAGAGCTGATGGGCGGCGCTCCTGCCCATGGCAACCGCAACAACTTCATTTATCGTGAAGCCTGCCTGCTCAGATACATCTGTAATAGTGAGGCGGCTTGGATTAAGCAGGTAATAGAAACCTTCGGCGAAGACGAGGCGAAGGCGTTCGCCACCGTAGAGAATGCCTGCAAGGTGGCTCAGTCCTCGGAAATGCCCCAGCTCGTGAAGCAGGCGGTGGAGACTGCCCGCAAGAACTATCTTGCCAAGCAGGTCACCGAGAAGGCGGGAATCTACGCTGATGTTCCTCCTCAGATGCCTGCCCGATTGCCTAAACTCATCAAGCTGCTCACCAGCAAGGTGCCAGCCGATTTCAAGCCAGCTGTGGCGATGGCGGTCTTCCCTCCGCTTGCCGCTCATCTCAAGGGCGTAACCTTCCGCTACACGGATAATCAGGTGCACGAGGCGGCGATGATGAATCTGCTCATTGCAGCCATGTCGTCAGGCAAATCGCTGGTTAACGGCCCCATCGACTGCATCATCGAAGACCTGGTTCAGATGGATAAGGTGAACCGCCAGAAGGAGCAGGACTGGAAGGACGAGGTGAACACCATGGGCGACAACAAGAAGAAACCTGTGCGCCCGGAGGACATCTGCATCCGCATCGTTTCGCCCGACCTTACCCGCGCTGCCTACATCCAGCGTCTCGACGATGTGCAGAAGGCTGGCGATGCTTATCTCTACTGCAAGATGGACGAGGTAGACATGCTCAGGAAGTTTAACGACCCTAGCCAGCTGATTCGTCTCTGCTGGGACAATTCAGAGGACGGTCAGGAGCGAGTAGGAACCAAGAGCGTTACAGCCCGCGTAAAGACCCGTTTCAACTGGAACGCTTCGAGTACCATTGCCGTTACGCAGAAGTTCTTCTCGGTTCGTGAGGTGGCTGATGGAGCCGTGAGCCGCCTGTCGCTCGCTACCATCATCCGTCCCGATTTCGCTCCGCGTCCGGAGGTGGGCAGTTATGATGCGCAGTTTAAGTCGCAGCTTTCTCCTTACATCCAGCAGCTGAATGCAGCCAGCGGTTTCAAGGAGTGCCGTAAGGCCCGCCAGCTTATCGAGCGCCTGGAGAATGAGATTATGGAGATGGCTCAGTTGGCTTACAACAAGCCTTACGCCGAGTTTGCCAAGCGTGGTCTGGCGAATGGCTTCCGCCGCGCAATGGTGCTTTATCTGGCGAATGGCGAGAAGTGGGAGAAGGCGATGGAGGATTTCATCGTATGGAGTGTGAAGTATGATCTGTGGTGTAAGATGCGTTTCTTCGGCAATCAGATGCAGGAGGCAATAGATGCAGACAGCCGCTCTGTGTGTCATACTCCCGGTGTGAGCAATCTTCTTCTCTACGTTCATGACACCTTTGATAAGACTGAGATTCAGAACATCTGTCAGGTTCATGGCACCAAGACGAAGCTTGCCATCCTGCTGTGCAACTGGAAGAAGCGTGGCTTCATCATGAAGAACGAGGACGGCACCTACACCAAGACCGCCCGTTTCATCGCCAAGTACGGGCACTACGGAACGCCAGGAGTGGCTGCGTAGCGGCGAAAAAGGAGTGGGCGTGGTGAAATGCCACGCCCCTCACGCTTTAGCCGCACGCCCTGAAAGGGCAGAAGCTCCTAGCCCAGGGCACCGCCCTGGGTAATAATGGATGTACGCCTGTCGCCCTGAAAGGGCAAAAGCTTTAAAAATAGCCCGTTTTCGTAACGGGAATGTAAATGTCCTTGACCTTAATCAAGAAAAAAGGGCTTTTTGAAACTTTTCTCCTAAAATGTTTGTGTGCGCACACAAAAAGTTGTACCTTTGCACCAGAAAAAGAAAAAAGGATAAAAGATTGATTCAGTAAGGATAACTTATGAAATCGATTCGAGACAAGTTTGAGGCCGGTTCGGAACCTGGTTCTGAGATTCGGTTGAAGACTTCTGGAAAATCTCGAAGAGACTGATTAAGAGGTTAAAAGAAAGGAAAAAGATTATGGCAATGTTCGGGATAATGACAGTAGCAGTAGTAGCATTCGCAGTAGTTGCTTGCGCAGGTATGAACCTCGGAATGAACTGCGGCAAATAAGCTACGAAGCTAAGAGAGCATAGAAATCCTCCTTCGGGAGGTAAGAAATAAAGAGAGTTAAGATTTTGTTAGGTAAAACAACAAGATTGTATATTTAAGATAACAAATTTAAGAAAGGAAAAGATTATGTTAGTATTAGGAATGATTTTCGCAGTAGTTGTTGCATGTGTAGCTGAAGTTGGTGCTATTAACAACAAGTTGGCTTAATCGGAGATTAGCCATGCGAAGGGCTCCAAAAGAGCCGAGATTAAAAAATGGCTGGCAGTAATGCACAGCTGAGTAAAAAACAGTAGGGAGCCATAGAGGCTTCCGAAATCAGAGAGGAGAGTAAAAACTCCTTTTCATTAGAATTCATACTTGTCCCCTGAGAGTTTTCGTGATAAATTCTGATTGGGGATTTCACATATAGATTGTTAAAAATTCGTTTTAGGTTTTATAGATTTTCATTTTAGGTTTTTAGGTTTAAGTTTTTAGGTTAATTGTTAGTTGTTTTAAGAAAAAAGCAGTTTTTAATTCATTAAATTACGAAGGCAACAACGAGGGAAGTCGCATGACGACCCAAGTTGTTGCCTTCTTTGTTTCTTATTTATTTGAAAATCAGCGTGGTGAGCCTGTCTTTATCAAACAGTTCTTTGGCCACGGCCTGTATCTGTTCGGCAGTAATCTCATCTACCTGCTCGTAGAGTCGGTCTACGTTCTTCTCCCAGCCATAGTGAAGGAAGCTCTTGCCGAAGTCGAGGGCGAAGTTCTCGCGGTTGTCGCAAGCCACGCCTACCTGTCCCTTAATCTGCTTCTTGGCGGCCTTGAGCTGCGCCTCGCTCAGCGGTTTCTGCATGAATTTATCCAGCTCCTTGCGAACCAGTCTGAGGCAACGCTTCACGTCGTGCTCATCGCAACCGAAATAAATGCTCCAAATGCCCGTATCGCCATAAGCCGCCATCGTACTCTCTACGGTGTAAACCAGTCCGTTGTGCTCGCGCAGGGCTAGGTTCAGCTTGGCGTTCATTCCCGGTCCGCCCAGCATGTTGTTGAGCAGATAGAGCGGCATTCTGCGGCTGTCGTTCACATCGTAGGCGCGGGTTCCAATCATTACATGAGCCTGATGCGTATTCTTCTGCATCACAATCGTCTGCCCCTCGAAGGAGTGTTGAGTGTTGAATGTTGAGTGTTGAATGTTGAATTGGGCTTGCGCCTCTGGACTATTGAATTTTTCACTCTTCACTCTTCGTTCTTCACTTAAAAAGCTCTTCTTCAAGAGTCTTACTAGCTTCTTGAAGTCAATGTCTCCGTAAGCGAAGAATATCGCATTATCCGGTCGGTAAAGCTTTCTTGTAAAGCGCAGCGCATCTTCTGTCTTGAACGAGCGAACCTGCTCGGCTGTGCCCAGAATATTGTGGCCCAGCGGCGAATCCTTGAAGATGATGTTTTCGAATTCATCATAAATCAGTTCGGCAGGAGAATCGTTGTAACTCTCTATTTCATCGCAGATTACCTCAACCTCCTTATCGATTTCCGCTTGCGGATAAACCGAATGGAAAACGATGTCGGTGAGCAGATCTACGGCTCTTGCGATGTGCTCCTTGAGGATGGCAGAGTAATAAACCGTGCCTTCCTTGTTGGTGTAGGCGTTCAAGTCGCCTCCTACGCTCTCCAGACAGTTGAGAATGTGCCACGCCTTGCGGCGCTCTGTGCCCTTGAAAGTAACGTGCTCGCAGAAGTGGGCAAGTCCTTCTTCGCCCGGCTCCTCGTTTCGGGTGCCGGCGTTAATCTGGTAACCGCAATACACCACCTTGCTGTCTGAAGGCAGGTGGATGATGCGGAGTCCATTATCGAGTGTATAAGTATTGTATTTCATTTCAAGGTGCAAAGTTACACTGAAAATGTAATTTATCCAAAAAAATAGTCATTTATTTTGCATTATCGCCAAAAAGACTTATCTTTGCTCCCAAAAAATAAATATAGACATCAAAAAACAATGCGCAAAGTAATAGGAATAGGAGAAACCGTGCTTGACATCATCTTCAAGGGCGGCAAGCCGATAGAGGCGGTACCGGGTGGCTCATCATTCAATGCAGTCATCTCGTTGGGCCGTGCGGGCGTAAATGCTTCGTTTATCAGCGAGGCGGGCAACGACCGCATAGGAGAGTATGTGATTCAGTTTTTGAGAGATAATGGGGTGAATGCTGACAATGTGAGCATCTTCCCGGAATCGAAGTCGCCGCTCTCGCTGGCTTTCCTCGACGAGAACAACAATGCCGACTACATCTTCTACAAGGATCATCCTCACGACCAGCTGGAGTTCGCCACACCGGAAATCAATCCTGGTGACATTGGGCTCTTCGGTTCGTTCTTCGCCCTGAATCCTGTGGTCCGTCCTCAGGTTGCCGGCTTCCTGGAGTATGCGAAGGAGCACGGCGCCATTCTTTATTACGACATCAACTTCCGTGCTTCTCATCAGAACGAAATCATGAAGATTACGCCTAATCTGATAGAGAACCTGGAGATGGCTGATTTCGTACGCGGAAGCCACGAGGACTTCGGAATCCTCTACAAGAAACCGGAGGCGGATAAGGTTTATAATGCCGAAATCAGTTTCTACTGCAAGAAGTTTATCTGCACCCAGGGTGCTGAGCCTGTAGAGGTTCGTGCCGAGAACGGCTTTGCCAAGAGTTATCCTTCGGAGAAGATGAAACCGGTGAGCACTATCGGAGCCGGCGATAATTTCAACGCAGGCTTCGTGTTCGGATTAATCAAGGATGGAATCACCCGCGAGGACATCGACCGTGGATTGTCTGAGGCGCAATGGGATAGTCTCCTGAAGAGCGCCCAGGAATTCTCCACCGAATGCTGCAAGGACATCTACAATTATGTTTCCAAGGAATTTGGAGAAGCAAAGAAGAAGGAACTATAATTCTGGCAATACGCCCTGAAAGGGCAGAAGCTCCTAGCCCAGGGCAACACCCTGGGTATAAACAACATTTCACCCTGTCGCCCTGTAAGGGCAAAAGCTTTAAATATTATTATAGAACATTGTAAAATAAAGAAAAGATATGACAGAAATTACAGACAAGATTTATTACGTAGGCGTAAACGACCGCAACAAGCATCGTTTTGAGGGCCTCTGGCCTTTGCCTAACGGAGTGAGTTACAACTCTTATATCATTGACGATGAGAAGGTAGCGCTGGTAGATACTGTAGAGGTAGATTTCTTCACCCAGTTCCTCGAGAACATTCACGAGGTGATTGGCGACCGCGAAATCGATTACCTCATCATCAACCACATGGAACCTGACCACAGCGGCTCCATCGCCCTCATCAAGAAATATTACCCTAACATCAAAATCGTGGGCAACAAGAAGACGCTGGGAATGCTGGAAGGCTTCTACGGCGTAACTGATGACGTGGTAGAGGTGAAGAATGGCGAAACCCTCTCTCTGGGCAACCACGAGCTGAGCTTTGTTCTCATCCCTATGGTTCACTGGCCAGAGACCATGGTAACGCTCGATGCAAAGAACAAGGTGCTCTTCTCGGGCGATGCCTTCGGCTGCTTCGGTGCGCTGAACGGCGGAATCATCGATACGGAAATCAACTGCGAGACTTTCTGGCTGGAGATGGTTCGCTACTACTCAAACATTGTGGGTAAGTATGGAATCCCTGTGCAGAATGCCTTGAAGAAGTTGGCTGGCGTGGAGCTGGATTACATCTGCTCAACCCATGGTCCGGTTTGGCACGAGCATATTGAGAAGGTAATCGGCATGTATGATAAGATGTCGAAGTACGAGACGGAGCCAGGTTTGGTTATCTGCTACGGCACCATGTACGGCAACACCGAGCGTATGGCAGAAATCATCGCCCGTGCAGCAAGTAAGGCAGGCGTGAAGAACATCGTAATGTACAACATCTCGAAGACTCACCACAGCTACATCCTGCGCGACATCTTCCGCTACAAGGGTCTCATCGTAGGTGCTCCAACCTACAATGCCGGTCTTTATCACGAGATGGAGGTTCTCCTCTCCGAGCTTGCCAATAAGGACGTCAAAAACCACCTTCTTGGCTGGTATGGTTCTCATTGCTGGGCAAGCAAGGCGGTAGCAAAGATTCAGGAGTGGAACGAAACCAAGCTCCACTACGAGGCTGTAGGCGAACCTGTAGATATGAAGCAGGCGATTACTCCAGAGGTAAAGGCGCAGTGCGAGGCTCTGGGTAAGGCAATGGCAGAGAAGCTGCTGGCAGAATAAATCAGAATCTATTCATTCTGAATGAAAGGTTTCGGGTGAAAGTATTCATTCTGAATGAAAGATTTTCGGTTTTTCTCGATGACTATTGTGTATTGAGGGAGTAATTTGGCAAAATATTGAAGCCACAGAATAAAGTTTAAGGGCAGAAGAACAACTGGGGGTAACAGAGTTAACAGTTAACAGTTGTTTTTCTGCCCTTTCTTTGTTTAAATACCTTAAATATTCCGTGTAAATTACGATAAAACTTGGTGAAGTCGAGTAAAAATTGTACTTTTGCTGCAAAAATATGTGTCTTGACACGAAAATTTTCAGCGAAATGATGTATTTTGAGCGCAAGGAATATCTAGATAAGCTCATCTCTGCCGAAGGCAATGGGATGATAAAGATTATCACTGGCATCCGCCGATGTGGTAAATCTTTTCTTCTTTTCAACATCTTTTGCAAGCATTTGCTTGAAAGAGGTGTTTCGGAAGACCATATCATACAAGTAAATCTTGAAGACCGTAGAAACAAGAAACTCCGTGACCCGGATGCACTCTTAGAGTATATTGATGCTCAGATGGTTGACAAGGAGAAGTATTACATTCTTCTTGATGAGGTTCAGATGGTAAAGGAGTTTGAGGATGTGCTCAATTCTTATCTCCATGTAGAGAATGCTGAGGTGTACGTAACTGGTTCCAATGCCCGGTTCTTGTCAAAGGATGTAATCACAGAGTTCAGAGGGCGAGGATGGGAAATCCGAATTCATCCATTGAGCTTTTCTGAATACTTCGAGGTTGTAGGAGGAGAGATGCAACAAGCATTGGAAACCTATTATCTTTATGGTGGATTGCCTGCTGTGGTGCAGATGGAAAGCCCAGAAGCAAAGCAAAACTATCTTCGAGAGATTTATGAGACTGTTTATCTGAAAGATGTATTGGACCGAAATCGCTTGAAGAATCCAGAGGGAATGAAAGAGCTGGTACGTCTCCTTGCATCTACGATAGGTTCTTGTACCAATGTCTTGAAAATCTCCAATACGTTTAAGTCGGCTGGTGGAGTAGAGATAAGTGGCAATACTATCAGTAAGTATTTGGAATACCTGCAGGATTCCTTTGTCATCAGCGAGGCTTTGCGCTATGATGTGAAAGGTCGCAAATACATAGGTGCTGGTACCAAGTATTACTTCGAGGACATCGGTATCAGAAATGCCGTGCTTGATTTCCGACAGATAGAATTCACCCATATTATGGAGAATGTTATCTATAACGAGCTTCGCAAACAAGGCTATACTGTGGATGTCGGTGTAGTGGAGAGCTTCAGGCGGGATGAGAACGGCAAGCTGCAGCGTAGGAATCTTGAGATAGATTTCGTGGTTAACCGTCATGATGAACGCCTCTACATTCAGTCGGCTTACGCCTTGCCGGATAAGGAGAAGGAAGATCAGGAGCAGGCTTCTCTTTTGAATGTAAATGATGGCTTTCGCAAACTGATAATCGTAGGGGATAGGTACCGTTCGGGTTATAATGAAGAAGGCATTCTGATGATGAGCCTCTCCGATTTCCTCTTGGGGAAAGAAAATAAGAGCTAGATTGTCTTGAAGAAAATGTCAAGAGCGGAAGAACAGCTGGGGTTAACAGAGTTAACAGTTAACAGTTGTTTTTCCGCTCTTTCTTTTGTTTCTGAGTGTTTCGTTTATAGGCTTCTATTCCTTCCTTAATATCAAAGATGTGCAAGTTTGCCACTTTTTGATATGAGAAATGTGCAAGTTTGCCGAAAAATCATATTAATGGGAATTTTCAACTATCTCCTTTAACTCTTCCAGGTTATCCGCTACTTCTATCACATCCCGCCAATCGCCACGAATCATCCTTTTCTCTGCCATATCGTCCAAAAGGGCGATGGTGGAGTTCCAGAAGCCTTTCATGTTGTAGAGAATCACCATCTTGTGGTGGTAGCCGATGGTGTGGGCGGCGGCGATGGTGAAGATTTCATCCAGGGTGCCGACGCCGCCAGGAAGGGCTACGAAGATGTCGCTCTGGGCAAGCATCAGGTCCTTGCGGTCGCTGAGATTATCACACGGAATCTCGATGTCGAGATCAGGAAAGGTTCTGCCGCCTCGCTCTACAAGCGTAGGAACCACACCGATGGTTCTGCCGCCATTCGCCTTCACTGCCTTGCCGATGCAATCCATCAGACCGGAGTTGCAGCCGCCGAAAACCAGGTCGTGGCCGTTCTCTGCCATCCACTTTCCCATCTCTTCAGTCATCGTGAAGAAGTCGGGGTCGATATTCTTATTTGCTGAACAAAAAACTGCTATTTTCATATTGCTTTATCTTCTATTTGATGATGTTTTATCCGTTATTTATAAATGTTTTAGGCAAAGGTACGTAAAAAAATCGAGATTATTGGGCTCTTTTTGAGGATAATTTCTTAATTTTGCAAACAATAACTAATCTTATAAACAGGAAGAAAGATTTCTAACAAAACAAGACAAGAGAATGAAAAGGATTATCGCATATAGTATTATCGCATTGTTGCAGGCGTCTGTGTTGCTTGCACAGACCTCTGTGACGCTTGCACAGACCTCTCCGAAGCCAAAGCTTCAGAAGCGGGAGAAGTATGAATGGCAGGGAGAGATTCCTACCTATGTAGAAACGCTGAAGAAGGAACTGACCTATCCGATGGCTTGGGGAAACAGTCCTATCAGAAACTTCAAGAAGTGGAAGAAGGCGGCAAGGGCGAAGGTTCTTGAATGCATGATGACACCTCCGAAAGCGGCTGCGGCTTGGTATATGGAAGTATTGGGCGAGGAACAGAGAGACGGATATAAGGCGCAGAAAATCGCCTTTAATATCAACGCCTATTCCCGTATTACGGCTTATCTCCTGATTCCGGATGGCAAGGGACCATTCCCAACAGTCAATGCGCTTCATGATCATGGCGCTCATCTCTTTATCGGAAAGGAGAAGATGATTCGTCCTTTCTTTACTCCGGGAGAAAAAGATTCCCCTACGAAGCAGGCACTCTGTCAGGAGATCTTGGATGATGCGGATGCGTGGGCAAGGCAGCTTTATGATAATCAGTACGTGGGCGATTATCTGGCGAAACATGGTTACGTAGTCTTTTCGGCAGATGCTCCGATGTGGGGAGAAAGAGGCCGGAAGGAGGGCGTAGATAGAAACAAATACGACCTGATAGCCGGCAACATGATGATGCTGGGTAGAGACCTCTCTGCCTTCATGACTTACGATGATATTTCCAGCACCGAGTTTTTGGCTTCGCTGCCGATGGTAGATGCGAAGCGTATCGGATGCGTAGGCTGTTCGATGGGAGCCTATCGTTCGTGGATGCTCTCGGCTTTATCGGATAGAATCAAGGCGGGTGCTTCCATCTGCTGGATGATTACTACGGATGCACAGCTTACCCGGAGATTCGGCAGAAAGGAGAATGGCGGTTTTGCGAATTGCATCCCCGGTCTTCGTCAATATCTCGATTATCCTCACATCGCCTCCCTCGCCTGTCCGAAGCCGATGCTTTTCATCAATGGCACAAAAGACAAACTCTTCCCTGTGCCTGGTGTAAAAGATGCTTTCGCCGAAATGCACAAGGTTTGGAAGAGTCAGGGGGCTGATAATCTGCTGGATACGGAGCTTTGGGAAATCCCTCATTCCTGCGGACTGAAGGCGCAGGAGAAAATGCTGGAGTTTCTGGATAAGAATTTGAAATAAGAAATAAATAAAGAGCGGAAGAACAGCTGAGGTTAACAGAGTTAACAGTTAACAGCTGATTTTCCGCTCTTTCTTCTATAAATCTGTAAAAGTCTACTACGCTAACCCCTTAAAAAATGGAGTTAGCGTAGTGAACTTTTTGGGTATGCTGAATGCATCTTTACCACAACTCCTTAGGCGACAGGTCTTTATCCTTTCTACCCATCAGGTAGTAATCGGCAAGGAACTGGAGGTTTGCCTGCGTAATCTTCAAGCCTTCTTCCTTTACATACTGGCTTGTAAAGATGTTTGCATCCGGAATCAGGTTGTTTTCTATCAGTTTGCAGACAATTTCGTAAGGGAATGGGAGACCATTGCCACTGATAATGCCAAAGCTGTCGGTCTCTGCACGCTCCTGTACATAGTATGGGTTCTCAGGCGATGCGATGCAATGAGCCAGACCGAAACTGATGTTGATGCCTGTGTATGGGCTTCCGCTTAAGATGATGCCCTTCTCGTATTTCTGAGGGAATCGGATGTCCTTTGGCAACTCGAATTCAATCTCCTTGAGGAATTCCTTCAGCGTCTTCACATCTTCCAGGAAGATGAACTTGTCTTCATATCCTTTCGCCTTGAGCAGATTGTAGTCGTGAATCGCCTTTTCATGATCCACCTTTTCATATTGCTCAGTAGCCTTCTTTCTGAACTCCTCATCCTCCCAAAGCTTGTGGGTAGGCATGTTCCTGCAAATCTTGCAGAGCCATTCGTAAGAAGTGAGCGCCAGGAGATTGTTTCTGCCGACGATGGTCATTTCCATCTGCACAGAATAAGCGAGCGGTTCGGTGAGACCCTGAGGCGAGTTTGCCATCTGCTGGAGGGTAAACTGCAGGCGCTTCTGGTTGCCTACGTTGAAATAGCAACCATAATGGAACCACGCCAGGGTGTCGCGACGGTGAATCTCATCCAACTCCTTGTTCTTCTCGATTTCTTCTTCGGTCGTTTCAGCGTTGCCCTCTATCTCAGGCATTTCGCTGAGATAAGTCAGAAGACGCTCGTTTTCCGGAGCCGTTTCATACTCTCTGTCGAGAATGTTGTAGGCAAGTTTGGCAGCCAGTTCCAGGGTTCCGAAGAGGAAAGGAACGGCTTCCTGTACGAAACTGCTCTGCTGGTAATGGTGCCAGAGCAGGAACTTGACATCAGCGATGTTGATTTCCTCAGGGTCGTAAGCCGGGTCATCTTCGTTGAGCGTACTCTTGATGAATTCGCTTTCTTTCTCATAGAAAGGAATGTAGGTGCCGTAGCGCTGCTTGCATTCTTCCGTGAAAGTCTTCCAGATGCCTGTGCCCGAAATCACATCTTCGAAATAACCGGCAATGCTGAGTGCCAGCTGCTTGGCTTCATCCATATTCTTGAAGTTATGGGTGTAGCACGCCTCGTCAAGAGCGTGGTATATTTCGTTGGCGAGTTCTGTATAATACAGATCTGTTTCGTCTGCTTTTTCGTATGGATGCAAAGCAATCCATTCTTGGGTGAAAATAACTTTTTTCATATATTTCAAGTTTTCTTGGTTATCTGTTTGTTGTAACTTTCATGCAAAGGTAATAAAATATTGCAGAAATCTGCAAGAAACTCACATTTTTTTCGTATCTTTGCACCCGAATTTAGGCAATCTTAATAAATGCGTGGGATTGCCGCAAGCGTTTCGGAAGGATTTTGCACCCTAATTCATGGCTGGGAGGGTGAATTCGGCCTTCCATTTTGATTATAATGAATTAAGGTTAAAAAGATTTGAAGACATTTGAAGAATTAGGCGTGAGCGAGGAGATTCGCCGTGCCATTGAAGAGCTTGGATTTGAGAATCCAATGCCAGTTCAGGAAGAAGTAATCCCATATTTGCTTGGTAATAAGAACGACGTGATTGCGTTGGCGCAGACCGGTACGGGTAAGACTGCATCTTATGGTATTCCGGTTATCCAGAAAACTGATGCCAGCAGCAAGCAGACACAGGCTATCATCCTCAGTCCTACACGTGAGCTCTGCCTCCAGATAGCAGACGATTTGAACAGCTTTGCCAAGTACATCGACGGTTTGCATATTGCCGCAGTTTATGGCGGTACCGACATCGGAAGCCAGATTCGCACCCTGAAGCATGGTGTGCAGATTATCGTGGCTACCCCTGGCCGTCTGCTCGATTTGATTAATCGTGGCGTGGCTCAGTTGGAGCACGTAAACAACGTGGTGCTTGATGAGGCTGACGAGATGCTGAACATGGGCTTCTCTGAGAGCATCAATACCATCTTCGAGAACGTTCCGGAAGATAGAAACACTCTGCTCTTCTCGGCTACCATGAGCAAGGACATCGAGAAGATTGCCCTCAACTACCTGCACGACCACAAGGAAATCGTAGTGGGTTCGCGCAACGAGGGTGCAGAGCATGTAAACCACATCTACTATCTGGTAAATGCCAAGGACAAGTATCTCGCCCTGAAGCGCGTAGTGGATTTCTATCCACGCATCTTTGCAATTATCTTCTGCCGTACCAAGCTGGAGACTCAGGATATTGCAGATAAGCTGATTAAGGATGGTTATAATGCAGAGGCGCTGCACGGCGACTTGAGTCAGCAGCAGCGTGACCTCACCATGCAGAAGTTCCGCAACCATACCGTTCAGTTCCTGGTGGCTACCGATGTGGCTGCCCGTGGTCTGGACGTAGAGGATTTGACTCACGTTATCAACTATGGTTTGCCTGATGATGTGGCAAGTTACACCCACCGAAGCGGCCGTACGGGTCGTGCCGGAAAGAAGGGAACATCCATCTCTATCATCCATACCAGAGAGAAATTCAAGGTTCGCCAGATAGAGAAGCAGATTGGCAAGGAGTTCGTGGACGGCGTATTGCCTACCCCAGAGGAAATCTGTAAGAAGCAGCTCTTCAAGACCATGGACGACATTATGAAGACCGATGTGGATGAGGATCAGATTGAACCATACATGGCAGAAATCAACCGCCAGTTTGAGTACATCGACAAGGAGGACATCATCAAGAAGATGGTGACCATCACCTTCGGTAAGTTCCTCGATTACTATAAGAATGCTCCTGAGATTATCAAGCCAGAAACAGGCAAGGGTTCCCGTGGCGGAGAAGGCCGTGGAAGCCGTGGCGAGGGTCGTGGCAAGGTTTCCAATGGTCGCAGAAAGCATGAGACAGAGGCTGGTTTCAAGAGACTGTTCATCAACCTGGGTAAGGCGGATGGTTTCTATCCGGGCGAAATCATGCAGTATCTGAACAAGCACGTGAAGGGTCGCCAGGAGGTGGGTCACATCGACCTGCTGAGTAAGTTTGCCTACATCGAGGTGCCAGAGGAGGATGCGAAGCGCGTGATGAAGGCTTTGAACGGTACTGAGTACAAGGGCAGAACCGTAAGATGTAACGATGCTGATGAGGAAGGTCATGGCAGAGCAGCCCGCGGCGGACGCAGTTCTGAGGGCAGAGGCGGTCGTTCTTCAGAAAGAGGCGGACGCAGCCGCAGAGGTTCTTCTGATGATGCAAGAGACTCTCGAGATGCTCGTGGAAAGGGAGGACGTGGAAGCCGTGGCGGCAGAAAGTCTCGCCCTCAGGAGGATACAGGCGATTGGCGCCAGTTCTTCCAGAACAACGACAACGTGAAGTTCAAGGGTGAGGAGCCAAACTTCGAGGAAGAAGGTTGGGCTCGTCGCAGACCTAAGAAGAAGTAGTTTAGGCAGCGATTTATAATAAGATGAAAGTCTGCATCAAAGAGATGTTTTGATGCAATATCCATATTTTGCGGTAAAAATACAGCAATTTCTTTGGTAAATTGCGGTGTTTTTACCGCAATTTTTGTATATTTGCAGCCGTAAACATCAAATTTATTGTATCTTTATACGCAATTTTAACCCTAAAAGATATTCTGTAATAAGTTAATGAAGAAAACTATTCTTATCGCTTGTCTGGGACTGGTAAGTCTGGGCTTGCAAGCACAGAGCATTTCGCTCGCTGGTGAATGGAATGTGGAGTTGGGAAAGAGCGGTAGCGCTTTTGCCAAGAGTAAGCGAGCCTCGCAGGGTGAGGTGAAGCGTGCCATTCTTCCCGGTACCATTGATACGAGCCATCTGGGATTCGCTCCGAAAGATACGATGGAAACAACGCATCTTACGAGACTCTATGCCTATAAAGGAGCTGCAAGATATTCCAGAACCATCAATATTCCGAAGGACTGGAAGAAGAAGCCGGTAGAACTCTTCCTGGAGCGTACCCGACCGACATGGGTGTATGTGGATGGAGAGCTGGTGGATTCCTGCAACTTCATCTCTACTCCCCAGCGCTATCTTCTGCCAAAGAAGGTGAAGCCGGGCAAGCATCTCCTGGAAATCGTGGTGGATAATGGAAAAGGTGTGCCTGATCAGGTTTACGGTTCCAGCCATGCTTATACAGAAGATACGCAGACTAACTGGAATGGAATTATCGGCGAGATACGCCTGGAAGTGAAGAGTGAAGAACGAAGAGTGAAAAATTCAAATGTATTGCCTGATTTCGCCAAGGATTTTCATATCAAGGGCGCCCACTTCTATGCCAATGGTCATAGGATATTTCTCCGTGGCAAGCACGATGCGGCTGTATGGCCGCTGACGGGACATGTGGAGATGAGCGTGGAAGGCTGGATGAAGTATCTCGGAACCTGCAAGGAGTATGGAATCAATCATGTGCGCTTTCATTCCTGGTGCCCACCGGAGGCGGCTTTCGTGGCAGCGGACAGTCTGGGAATCTATCTCCAGCCGGAGCTTCCTTTCTGGGGTTCTTTTGACAAGAAGGATGAGAAACTCATGACCTTTCTGCATCAGGAGGGAGTGAATATTCTGCGGGAGTATGGTCATCATCCTTCTTTCCGAATGATGGCGCTGGGCAATGAACTTTGGGGCGATATCGACAAGATGAAGGAGTTTGTGGATGATTTCCGCAAGATTGCGTCCGATAAATACTATACCTTCGGAAGCAATTACTATCTCGGTTATCAGGGAATAAAAGAAGGAATGGATTACTTCACCACTTGCCGCATCGGAGGCGAGGGATGGGGCAAATACAATACTCATACCCGTGGTTCCTTCTCGTTTGCCGATGCCTACGATGGAGGAATGATCAATCATTTCCATCCTAATTCTACGATGAATTTTGATGAGGCTTGCGATAAGGCAGGAATCCCTATCATCTCTCACGAAACAGGCCAGTTTCAGACCTATCCTGATTATCAGGAAATAAAGAAATACACCGGAGTGCTTCATCCTTATAACTTTGAAGTGTTCCGCCGCAGGCTGGCTGCTGCCGGAATGCTCTCGCAGGCAGATGATTTCCACAAGGCTTCGGGCTTATGGAGCGTGAAACTTTATAAAGCCGATATAGAGATGGATTTGAGAACCCGGAATATGGCGGGCTTCCAACTGCTCGATATTCAGGATTATCCCGGTCAGGGAAGTGCTTTCGTAGGCATCCTGGATGCGTTTATGGAGAGCAAGGGAATCACTACGCCTGAGGAATGGCGCCAGTGGTGTTCGCCAGTGGTGCCTTTGTTGGTGACAGACAGATTCTGCTATGAGGAGAATGACACGATGAAGGCGAAGATTCAAATCGCCAATTATGGGGGAGAGTCTTTGAAGGGCAAGAAAGTGGAATGGAAGTTGGATTATGCCAAAGACGAACGTTATCCAAACGAGTCCAGTGTAGCCGAAACTCTTACTCATTTGAATCAGCCTTCTCCTTTGGCACAAGGCGAGATAACTATCCATACCGACGAGGAGGGATGGATAGATGTTGGCGAGATTGTTCATAAGATGAAAGTGAAAGCCAACGGAATTGACGATGGGGATGGTAAGTGCTTGGACGTGTATGTGGGTTCTCGCAAACTGACCCTCTCCTTGTATATATATGAAGGTGAACTTGATGCGACAAGATATTCCAATACTTACGACCTTTGGGTTTATACGACCCCAAAGAATATCGACTATCTGAAAAAGCAGGTCGTTATTGCCAAGGATTTGACTTCCGATGTCGTCAAAAAACTAGAAAAGGGAGCAAAGGTGCTTTGGCTTCCTACGACTTCCAGCCATTTCGTGGCTGCAGATGATACGCTTTCGCAGTCAGATAATGCCACACCTTATACCGTGGGTGGACTCTTCCAGACTGATTACTGGAACTATCGCATGTTCAAGACCATCTGCGAGAACAATAAGAAGAAGGTTTCTCCAGGAACTCTGGGCATTCTGACGAATCCGGAGCATCCGATATTCAAGGGCTTCCCAACGGAGATGCACACCAACTGGCAATGGTTCCCTGTCATCAAGGAGTCGCATCCGCTGGTGCTCGACAATTTCGCCAAGGATTATCGCCCGATAGTTCAGGTGATAGATAATATCGAGCGGAATCATAAACTTGGCTTGGTGATGGAATGGAAGGTGGGAGCCGGAAAGCTCCTCGTCTGCATGAGCGATTTGGAGAAGGCTGCCAAATATCCAGAGGGTAGGGCTTTCTACGAGAGCGTGTTGGGTTATATGCAATCAGATGAGTTCAATCCAGCTGCAGAAATAACGATGGATGAATTGAAGAAGAAACTCGCCGAGAAGCCTCGTCAGGTTTCATTGAAGGAACTGAATAATATCTCGCAGTATTAGTTGAGAAACTATAAGAAAAAACAAGAGCGGAAAGCCAGGAGTTAACAGGTTAACAGTTAACAGCTGATTTTCCGCTCTTTTCATATCATCCTGGGACTAATCTTTAGCCCAGGATAAACCTTTATATCATCTCTGTTGATTCAGAGATAGGATTTACTTCGCATTAATCTCCTTTAAGAGTCTGTCTGCGTGTCCCCACTTATCCATCAGGTAGAGCACATAGCGGATGTCCACACCGATGCAGCGAGCCAGGCGCTTGTCGAAGTTGATGTCAGAGCTGAGGCTGTCCCAGTTGCCATCGAAGGCAAGACCAATCAACTCACCCTTACCATTGAACATAGGGCTACCAGAATTACCACCGGTAATATCGTTGTTGGTGAGGAAGCAGAGCTGCATCTTGCCAGTCTCCTTATCCTGATACTTGCCGAAATCCTTCTCAGAGAGAAGCTCATGCATGATAGGCTCAGCGTAATAATCGATGACCTTATCGCCCTTCTTCATCTTCTCTACGATGCTCTCGGCTGTGGTATAATAGCCAGAAGGTTTGCCACCGAGGTCGAAACCGCCTACCTGACCGTAGCTCAATCGCATGGTGAAGTTGGCGTCGCTGTAGTGAGGCATGTCTTCCTCCATACGGAGCTTGGCAGCACAGAGATACTTCTCCTGCTCGGCGATGCTGTCGTTGATGCTGCCCATCTGAGCAGCGAAATCACCATATACATCGTTCAGATCCATACCGAAGATGACGCCTGGATCTTTCTCATATCCCTTCTTGTTGAAATAGAGCTTGGCGCCCTTCTTCATGATGAGCGACTTCTCCCAGAGATAATCCACATACTTGGCGTAGTTGCCGCCAAATTCAGTATCGATGGTCTTGTAGAACTTAGGCAACCACTTGCTGTCTACGTGCTCCTTGTAGTTCTTCAAGAGGGTAGCGAGCACTTCCTTATCGAGCGCCATATCCCATTCTGCAGAGTTATCTTCAAACTCATGATACTGCTTCTTCTTGTTCTTCTCTGGACCCTTCACCTCCATGTTGGTCTGGAGCTTGATGGCACGGGTAGAGAACTCGATGTTGCTTCTTCTTGTGAAAGATTCAGCGAAGTTGGTCCAGGCGTATTTCACGTCTGCGCTCTCCTTGTAGAGCTTGGCGAGCTTGTCGAAATCTACCTTGTGGGCAAGATCGTTGGCTGCCTTGGCTGTATCCTGCCAAGCACGGAGACGGGTTTCGTACTCACGCTTCAGATTCACGATGCCGATAGAGTCGATACACTTGTTCATACCGATGGCATTCTTCCAGTAGTTGGAGCTCTGGGCGTACTTGCTGTCATACTTGATGCGGACAGCCTCGTCGGCAAGCATGTGCTTCTGCATTACTTCCTGCTTTACGCCACGAACCTGGGCACGAGGAGCATTCTCAGCATCGCGCATGGTCTGGATTCCGTAGCTTGAGAGATAGCGCTCTGTGCTGCCTGGGTAACCCATGGTCATTGCGTAGTCGCCATCCTTGTAACCCTGGAGAGAAACCTGTGCCCAACGCTTTGGATGATAAGGCACATTGTCCTTGCTGTAGGCAGCAGGACCATTGGTCTTAGGGTCGGCATAGATGCGGAATACAGAGAAGTCGCAGGTCTGGCGAGGCCACATCCAGTTGTCTGTATCGCCACCAAACTTACCCATAGACTTTGGTACGGTGAAAACCAGACGCAGGTCGGTGAAGTCGCGGTAAGTAGTAGCGTACCACTTGTTGCCCTCGTAGAAAGGCTGAACGGTGATATGAAGGGTAGAATCGTTCTTCTTAGCCTCTTTAGTCATCTCGTTCTCCAGAGAATCGATGAGTTCATCGCGCTTCTTGTTGTCGAGTTTCTCGTATCCGAGGCTCATCACCTTATCGGTTACATCCTTCTGTTCAACCATAAAGCTGACGAACATATTCTCGTTAGGCAATTCCTCTGCGTAAGATTTAGCAAAGAAACCGTTGAGCATATAGTCGTGCTCCACGGTAGAGTGGCTTCTGATAGCCTCGAAACCGCAATGGTGGTTGGTAAATACCAAACCGTCTGGAGATACGACTACGCCCGAGCAATAGCCAGAGAAGTTAATCACAGCATTCTTCAAGGCGTTCTCGCCGTTGTAGAGCTGGTCGTAAGTCATACTGAAGCCTTCGCGCTGCATCATCTCATACACAGCGTTAGGCAAGTTGTAAATCGTCCACATTCCCTCGTCAGCGTGTGCGGTGTTGATTCCGCAGAACGCCATGATAGAGGCGATAAGGACCGTTGCTTTTTTCTTCATTACTTGTTTTTGTTTTCTATTTTTATTATGATGTTATTTATTCTTTTTCTCATACCCTTCTTTCCAAGTCTTTGCCAGCTCTGTCATTCGATATTGCTGGCGTGGATGTCTTGGGGTGTTTGGATATTTCATCTCCAAGGCTCCTTCGGCTAGGGCTGGGGTAATGTATTCCTTTCTAAATCTGGTTCTGTTCTTTAATCCAAACAGGTTCATTATATCGCCGATGGATAGATAATCTTTATTTATACGTATAATGAGTTCTTCTACTTGGGACGAACTTGGGACGAACTTGGGACAAGCTTGGGACGAACTTGGGACATTTTCTTCTCCTTCTTTATTTATGAAGTTGTTTTTCTGTCCACTTCCTGTTTGAGAATTTAAGTTCGGCTGTTCTTTCCAATCATCAGTCGGCCGGATATGCAAATATCTGTTTTTGAGAACCCAACCATCTTTTAGAAGTAAGTTTCTGAAGAAACGAACCAGGTAGATAGGAGAGTAATCAATGCCTTTCTGAATGTTGCGATAGTTGGCACGAACCAGGGCATTGCGGAAATACCAGGAGTGTTTGGCAAACATTTCATTGTTCACTTCATATCCTAACGAACGGAGATATTGGATGGTGAAAATTGCCGTGGTTCGGGTGTTTCCCTCTCTGAAAGCATGGATTTGCCAGATGCCTGAAATGAATTTGGCAATATGCTCAATCTTCTCATCATCCGTCAGACCTTTATATGAGAAGTTCTTCTCCTGCTCAATATCCCAATCCAAGGCTCTTCGCAAGTCTTCCCAATTCAGGTAGTTTACGGAATCTCCTTCGAGCACCCATTCTTTCTTGGAAATATCGTATTGGCGGATTTCTCCTGCGTGCTTGAATACTCCCTCGAATATTCTTCGGTGCAGGGAGACATAACCGTTGGTATTGAAGGCAAAGGTCTTGCTGGCGATAATCTTCGCGATGTTGGCCGAAACCTTATCTGCCTCTTCTTCGTCTTCATCTTTAGGTGTACGGACCGTCTTGCTCTGATAGTAAGAGTCAATCAGTTTTCTGGTTTCATCCAGAGAGATTTCCCCTTCGATATTTCGTTTAGCCACATCTATGAGATACGCCGACGGTTGCAGCCCATCTACAGCCTGCAATCCGATAGCCGTCTTCCAGTTCTCGGCCCTTTCCTTCTGCGAAGGTTCTCCTTGTCGGAGATACTCATCGAAGGATGCGAACTCGTTGATATTATCTTTATTCATAGATGTAATGCTTGATATTTAACTTTGCAAAGTTACGACTATTTCCCGAATTTACCAATGATTTAGGGTAAAATATTAAAGAATTGCCCATTTATAGCTTATTTGTGTGCCTTAACATTATGTTTCTTGGAAAAAACTTATTTAAAATGATACGATTTTCAGAAATAATAACTACCTTTGCATTCGAGTTGGAGCGGCATGAAAAGACTTGCTGTGATGAAGACTCAATTTAATATAGAGCGTTTTGATATTATCTCTCATTGAAATCTGGACAATTTCATTCCCTGAGATAATGGCAATACTGCTCACGCTTAGGATTATTGTACCCTTTTCTGAAGGGCGTAATATATCGTATAGGCGTGGGCTATTGCTTCATTACTAGGGAGTGGGCAGTCCAGAGCCTCAATGAAGTAATAAGCAATAGTTCCCACGCTTTTCCTATTTATTAACCGCTATACTTCTGGGAAACAGTTGGCAAAATAGTTGGTAATAATGTATTTATCTTATAACGAATTTGTCTGCACATTATCTAAGGTTACTAGTGCGACAAGTGTGACTGGTCAGAAATATTATGATATTCATATCATTGATAATTTGATATGCGGCAAAAGAGGAATCGGAACCTCTTTTCAAATTAAATTGGCAAAACTATATAATGCCTATATAGATTTACCTATTATCAATACAACGACTCTCAAGCCTTATGTTGGTGGTGTGCAATCTCCAGCACTAGCTATATTGGTGGAAGCAAATCTGGTTAAGACTCCTGCGTCGGATGATTTTGTGTTAAATGATAGAGAAAAAGGAGAATTAATAAAGCCTATAGTTGATAACGAAAACTCAACAAAAGGTAAAAGCAAAGGTAACAATAAAAAGTTTTATGTGATAGTTTTACTATGTATTGTCTTGGGACTGTTGATAAAGTTTTCAAGTAAACCGAGTCTTGATGCAATAGGTTGTATGGATGAATTAATTCCCAACAAAGAATATGTCATACAACAGAACACAATAGCTACTTATGATAAGGAAAACAATGCGCTTTTAACACAATATTCTGTGGATCAGAATGATATGGGCGTTACCCAAATGTTACTTGATGGTAGGGCAAAAATGATACCTGCTGGACGTCGGGCAAGATTTATTAAAATTATACGGGGAAATGCTGTTGTTCATATAGAGGGTGAAGCTTTTAATATGATAATTCCAACATCTGCATTAGTTCCCGAATAACTTGCTCTGCAATTAGTTGAGCAAAGTTTTGATAACTTACGTAGAAGAGACAATGAGTGAGGCATGAGCTTCACTCTTTTTTTGAATAGTTCGGAGAGTATTTCTTGTAGGTATCTAATCCATCCGTATCTGATTTGAAGATGATGGTGTCTATGAAATAGTAGTTGCCGTCATCTCCAACCAATACATTATTAGGCACGGCATCGAAGATGTCGTGAATGCCATTGGTGAAATATTCTCCATTGTCTTCTGCGTGGAAACCGATGCGCTCAAACTCTGCCTTGATTTCTTCGGGAGTAGCTTCCCTCGCATTTACAACAAGTTGTTGGCGAAGGACAGCACAAACTTTTCCATCTCGATTCTGTGAGAAACCGATGAAATCGTAGGGGCATGCTGTGAAGTATTGGTTGTGAGCCACAATTCGTTCAAAGAAAGGAGTAAGGTTGTCGTCAGAATAACGGAAGTCGTTAAGTTTATAAACGTGTATTCCATCATAGGCCATATAAACCTCGTTCTCTGAACCTCGGTCAGAGAACACACCTAATGACTCCGGATTTTCAATCCAGCAATCATTCTCCTTAGCCCAGTCTTTTAACCTTGCAATTTGGACTCCCTTGCAAGCCGTTGTTCCCGCAAGCGCTTGAATTGAGCTAAGCACTCCTCCAGCGAAAGCGGATGCTCTCGCCAATAAGCCATGCTCTTTTTCATCTGGGCATTGACTTTCTTGTGATAATCGTTCAGTTGTATCTCCATCCATTTATGTATTATATTGTTAGAATATTACGTTTGCAAAGTTACGACTATTTCCCGAAACTTCCAAGGCTTCGCTTGATTTTCTTCATAATTTGCCTTTTTGCCGATAATATTCCTGGTGATAGAACCTCCTGCTCCAGCATATCCAATGCCATTCTTAACTCTTCGAGGAGTTCGGGATAGTACTTCATCTGCTCGTAGGAGAGCTTCATGCAGTAGCAGCGGATGGCGTAGGGCTGGGAACAGGCAGTAATCTTGGCGATGCAGAAATCGATAAAATCGGAACGGAGTGATTCTTCTTCGAAAGGCTGACGGAGAAGGAGATGGAGCATCAGGCGGCGCTTGGTCTCATTCTTCTCTACGAGAACTCGGTCTATTAAGTCATCGTGCTTGGCATAGAGCCACTCGTTGTTCTGCATGTCGAAATGAGTGAATACCCACAGGGCATTTGTGGATATTCGCTCGTCCTCATCAAATGTTAGTTGATAAAGATGAGCTTTTTTACGGTTATTACCATGGGTAAGAATACAAATCTCATAGATGTCATCCATGCAAAGTTTCTTATTCAGTTTCTTCCTCATGCTTCTATGGCTTATTTGATGATGAAACTCTTCTCTACCTTGTGTTTAACAAATTCTCTAGCTGCGAATAGTGGTACATTTTCCATCCATTTTTGGTCTTGGAAACCTCGCATGGAGAAACGGATACCTTTGAGATGATAGGAGGCAAAATCGTGAGTGATAAATGCTGCTAGTGATTTTGCCTTTACATTCTCCTCAGCCTTTACTTCTATTGGTAAGATTTCGCTGCCGGCTTGTACTATGAAATCAATTTCTTGGGTAGAGCTTGGCTTACTGTAATAATATATGGGTAAGTAAGGAAGAGATTTCAGCTGTTGAAGCACGAAATTCTCAGTAAACGCCCCCTTGTATTCGCTAAACACGTTGTTGCCAATGAGAATCTGGTCAGGTTGTGCCATTGTGAGTGCTCCCAACAAACCTACATCAAGCACATATAATTTGAAAGCATCCATGTCTGCATAGAATTTTAATGGAGATTTTGCATCTCTTGTTCTTTCTACCTTATGGACGAGTCCTGCGTCAATGAGCCATTGTATTGCAATCTCGAAATCTTTAGCCCTAGCTCCTTTTCTTATTGCACCATAGATGAACTTCTTGTTCTCGCGAGCCAGTTGGGCTGGGATTGATTGCCATACCATTCTTACTCTTTGTGTCTGTTCTTCGGTGTGTTTGCTGATATCTGCCTCGTATGCATTCAAGATGTTTTGTTGAATTTCCCTTACTTGCATTGGGTTGTGATTTTGTGTAAATTCCAATACTGCTTCGGGCATACCTCCAACAAAGTAGTATCGTCGAAGGTATTCTATGAATTTTGGGGCGAGGCTGTTGATAAGTTCCTTATCTCCGCTTTGCAATAAATCCAAAAGTTGTTTCTCTCCATTGGCAAGTAGAAATTCCTCATAAGTCATGGGGTAGAGGTGCATGATGTCAACTTTACCGACAGGGAAGGATTCTCCTTTCATGTTCATGACACCGAGCAATGATCCTGCTACGATGATATGCAATTCTGGCTTGTCTTCACAGAAATATTTCAGCGAGGACAAAACAGGTGGAATCTCTTGTATCTCATCGAGAAATACAAGGGTCTTGCCAGGAGTGATGTCTTGGTGTGCATAAGCAGCAAGGCCGATGGAAAGTCTTTCTGCATTTGCGTCACCTTGAAAAAGTTGAGCAATGCTTTTGTTTTTGTAACAGTTGATGTAAACCATATTCTCAAATTCGTTGTCTCCAAACTCTTTGATGATATAGGTCTTGCCAACTTGTCTTGCTCCATACATGATGAGTGGCTTCCTGTTACTGGATAATTTCCAGTCTTTCAGATGGTTGTATATGAATCTTTTCATGTTTGCTACACTTTTGTGAGGGAATGATATTTGTGCCTGTACATTTTTGTGAGGGAATAATGCCTTATTACTAACACTTTTGTGAGGGAATATTGCTGCAAAGATACTGATTTCTTTTGAAAAACCACAAAAAACGTCCTTAAAAATGTGTAAAACCACAAAAGGTCGTCCTTAAAAGTGTGATATTTTACAACAAGTCGAACTAAAAAGTGCAAAAACAGCTGATATGCAAGTGCGCATACCAGCTGCTTTCTTAGTATGCTCGGCATGAGCTTATTCTTTTATGAGGGAATAATCGTTGCAAAGATATACTTTTATGAGGGAATAACGAAAAGGAAGATTACTTTTTTGAGAATTCTCGGACTATTTCTTGTTTTTGAGGTATAGAATGGGAGAAAAAGTCAAGTTGAACAATCGATGGATTCATAGTTGTACGTCTAAAGGTTTATAGTTGTACAACTGAAGGGTGTGTAGTTGTACAACTAAAAGGTGTACAGTCGTACAACTAAAGGGGGTATAGTTGTACGATTAAAAGGTGTTGCCACTAGGCTCGGCAGACCTGCTGACTGCAGTGAGCAGACCTGCTGACTAGGCTCAGCAGAGCTGCTGAGCCTAGTGGCAACTTTCTAGAAGCAGTCTCCTTGAACTCCATATTCTATCTCTTTGAACCTGATCAGACGTCTTCTTTCACTTGCGCAGTCATATCCTTCGGTTAACGGAGCCGTATCCTTCAGCTTGCATAGTCATATCCTTCAAAATACTCAGTCGTCTCGTTTCGTTCACTCAGCCGTTTGCTTTAGCTCTTACAGGGCGCCTTGCTGGCTGCTATTATATCCTGAGTATTGCTCGGGACCAGGAACATTGGGTCCTTTTGTCTATTCTTGAACCGCATGCGAAGGTTCTGTATAATATAAACAAAAGAAGTCCGTGGACTCACACATTGTCCACGGACTTCTTGGAATATAATCTCAATGATTGGAATCTCTTACTTTCTAAAGTACTTACCCACCACCGGCAGACTCTTCAATGGGAAATCCTTCTTCACGAGATAAGCGGCGAAGATGAGGATGAGCACCGTGTTGATGAGGCAGGCAATTCCACTGGAGAAGTATCTGTTAGCCTCGGTCATTCCTGCGAAGAGAATGAGGGCGAGAACCACATAAATCATAATCTCCTTCACCGGATAGTTGATAGGATACTTCTTCTGACCTACAAAGTAGGAGAGAAGCATGGCCGTTCCATATCCAGCGAAACCAGCCCAGGCACAGGCGATGTAACCATAAACTGGTACGAAGATAACGTTGATGGCAATCAATACCGCACAACCGATGCCTGAGAAGTAAGCACCCCAGATGGTCTTGTCGATGAGCTTGTACCAGAAACTGAGGTTGAAATATACTCCCATCATGATTTCGGCAGCCATTACGATAGGCACTACCTTCAAACCATCCCAGTAGTCGCGACCGATGATGTGGCGCAATACATCCAGATAACCTACTACCACCAGGAAGGCGAGCAGGGTGAAGATGACGAAATATTTCATCGCAGAAGCGTAAGTCTGTCGGTTGTCCTTATCCTTCGCCTTGCCGAATACGAATGGTTCGTAAGCATAGCGGAAAGCCTGGGTAATCATCGCCATGATCATCGCAATCTTGCTGGCTGCTCCGTAGATTCCGAGCTGCGCATGAGCATCGCCCTTCTCATAGATGTAAGGGAAGAGAATCTTGTCGGCTGTCTGGTTCAGAATACCGGCAATACCGAGCACGAGGATTGGCCAACTGTAGCCCATCATCTTCCTGACGAGCACCTTACATTCGCTCCAGGAGCATTTCTCGCCCATGAATCCTTCCTTCAGTTCCTTGTAGAAACAGAAGGTGATGGAGGCGGTACAAACCAGGTTGATGTAGAAAGCATAGCCCACATCGTGACCATCCATGATGACGTAGTAAACCAGGTTGAGCGCAATGTTCAGACCGATGAAGAGCAACTTGAAGGCAGCAAACTTCAATGGGCGCTTCTTGTATCTGAGGTAAGCGAACGGAATGCACTGGAAGGCATCAATAGCCACGGTTACGAACATGGTCCATACATAAGCCGGATGGTCGGCGTAGCCCATCGCATCGCTCAAAGGCGTGATGAAGAGGAATACCAGGGCGATGAAGAGTAGGGAAGTGAAGCCCACCATGCTCAATACCGTGTGATAAACCTTTTCTGAGTTTTCTCCCTCCTTGTTGACAAAACGAAAGAAGGTGGTCTCCATTCCGTAGGTCAGGATAACGAGGAGTAACGCCGTATAGGCGTACATGTTGGTGATGACACCATAACCACCACTTGCGGCGCTGATCTTAGCCGTATAGAGTGGTACAAGCAGATAGTTGAGGAATCTGCCGATGATACTGCTCAAACCATAGATGGCGGTATCCTTTGCGAGTGATTTTAAACTTGCCATATGTTTAAAAGTAAAAGGGTAAAAAGGTAAAAAGGTAAAAGAAAGCTTGATTCTCTGCCTTTTCGCTTTTTACTTTTGTTTATTGATTATTTTTTTGTTTCAATTTATTGATGATATTTACGAGAGTTCCTATGATTGTCTTAACATCATTGGATATTGATTCGTATTGTTCTGTTGTTATATAATTGCTTTCTTGAAGTAAATCCAGCCAATATTGAGTTTCACTTGCTTCTTTTAGGGAGATGCTAAGTTTGCTTATATAATCTGGTGTACTTTGAGCATAAGTGCTTTCTGCAATGTTTGCTCCAATGCTTGTACCACATCTGTATATTTGTTTAGACATAACGAATTCATGTTTCTCTTCTTTGAGGAAAACATAAAGTTTGATTATTCGTATGGCAAACTTTTTGCTTAATTCATAAATGACATTATTGCCCATATTTTCATTTTTTAGATGAATATATAATCTAAGTCTTTTTTACCTTTTTACCTTTTTACTTTTTTACCTTTAAAAGAAAAGGTATGCTATAGCGATTGCTGCGATGACTCCTGCCAAATCGGCGAGCAAGCCGCAAGCCACGGCGTGGCGGGTATTTCTGATGCTTACGCTTCCGAAATATACTGCCAATATATAGAAGGTGGTATCGGTGGAACCCTGGAAGATGCAACTCAATCTGCCCACAAACGAATCAGGACCATAGTTCTTCATCGCCTCCAGCATCATGCCTCGTGCACCACTTCCCGACAGCGGTTTCATGATGGCGGTAGGTAGGGCGCCTACGAAATCGGCGTTCAAGCCGCATTGTTCTACCGACCACGAAATGCCTTGAATCACCATATCCATCGCTCCCGAAGCACGGAACACGCCGATGCCCACAAGGATAGCTACGAGATAAGGGATAATCTTCACCGCCGTAGTAAAACCTTCCTTCGCTCCCTCGATAAATGCATCATAAACATTCACTTTCTTCCAGAAACCAGCCAGGATAAAACAGAGGATGATGCCCAGGAGAATCATGTTAGAAGCCAAGGTGGTAACCGTGTTCATCGTATCCTTGTTCATCTGTCCGAATCCCCAAATGATGATGCCTACGAAGGCGCACATTCCCAACAGAGTAGCGAGCAATACCGGCTGCAGGATGTTGATGCGCTGCCAGAGCGAGGTGATGATGATTCCGGCAAGCGTAGCCACGAGCGTAGCCATCAGGATAGGGATGAAGACATCCGTAGGCTGGGCTGCACCATAGGAGGCACGGAAGGCAAGGATGGTGGTAGGGATGATGGTGAGTCCTGAGGTGTTCAGAACCAGGAACATGATCATCGGGTTCGTTGCCGTATCCTTCTTCGTGTTGAGTTCCTGCATCTGCTGCATCGCCTTCAATCCTGTTGGTGTTGCTGCATTATCGAGTCCCAGCATATTCGAAGCGATATTCATGAAGATGCTTCCCATCACCGGATGGTTCTTCGGAATGTCAGGGAAGAGACGGGTGAAAACCGGGCTGAGTGCTCTTGCCAACACATTCACTACTCCCGCCTTCTCTCCAATCTTCATGATGCCAAGCCAGAGGGCGAGTACGCCCGTCAGTCCGAGAGAAATCTCGAAGGCATTCTTGGAAGAATCGAAGGTGGAATCTACAATCTTCTGGAAGATAGTCGTATCTCCCATTGCCAATCCGATGAGTGCGAAGATGAACGCAATCACGAAAAATGCTATCCAAATGTAATTTAAAACCATTTATTTGTATATTTCTTCAATTTACTATAGTTTCTAACTTTCTACCAGCTGGTAGAAAGTTAGAGAGCCTGTTTGTTGCTTTTCCAAGCACGGGTGCAAAAGTACAATAAAAATTTCGCATAGCGTGGTTAAATACAGAAAAATCCCTCAGAGAGGGAGGATTTTGATGAATTTTATCCCTCAATGAGGATTTTTTGCAAAAAACTTTTGTTCTTTCAAACATTATTCGTATATTTGCCGATGATTCTGAGTAAGGATCACGACATAATGGAAAAGGCGCATACTTAGCGCTTTGTTCTTGACTTTCTGAAACTTCGCAAACTTCATGCACTGTCAATGAACATAGCAACGGTAGGTGCTCTCGGGATGTGTTAATTCACATCCCTTTACTGGTATGGCTTATTGCGTCAAAGCGATAGGTCTTATATCCGTATAGGGAAAAGTGTATACATATCGGCGTGGGCTTCGACGTTGCTCGTTCAACAGTGCAGGGCAATGCGAAGGCCTCAGAGAGTGGGACGAGTGACAGGTAAGTTCCCACGCTTTTTTATTTTGCCGAAACCGAAATCTTAACCCGCCAAGTCTCGGGAACACCTGGCAAAATGATAATATACCAATGAAACAGAACGCTTTTTACTACTTTTGTTAAGCCGAAATCAAGAAATTTCGCTTATGAACCATTATGGACTTGATAGTTTCGAATAGAATAACTATCTTTGTCCCCGAAATTTAATAACTATAGGTATATGAGAAAGATATTTATCTTATTAACTCTTAGTATGTATGGTTTCTTGTTGTTTGCACAGCAAGCAAAGAAGCCAACGATAATGATTCTGCCAAGTGACAATTGGTGTAATCAGCGGTATTTTATGACCAGCTTCTCTGATCAAGGGAATACAGTGAAGGTTCCAAACTATCAGCAGGCATTTCTGGAGGATACAGAACTGGGACAGGTTATCAGTAAGGTTGGACAAGTGCTTACCGAGCAAGGATATAGCCTGAAAGATGCTGGGCAAGAAATCAAAAGCATCAGCATGAAGACCGCAGAAGAAAATGTAACGACCAGCAAAAAGAGTGGAGCCTCACTTGTGGAATCCCCACTTGACCAACTGAAACGTAGAGTGAAGTCTGATGTAATCATTCAACTTTGGTGGCAAGTGAATCGTGCCGGAAGTGGTAATTCTGCATCATTTACTCTTGAAGCCTTTGATGCCTATACCAATAAACGCATAGCAACATCTACTGGTACCACCAAGCCTTCGTCGGATATTATTCCCGTATTGTTAGCAAGGGCTGTCAAGGAAAACATTAAACCTTTCGACCACCAAATGGATGATTGGTTTTCCGATCAGACTAAGCGTGGAAGGGAAATAAGCCTTACTGTTAGATGCTGGGATAGTTGGGACAAGGATTTAGAAGAAGAATATAATGGTGAGGAATTGACAGACTGCATACAAAGCTGGCTACAGAAAAATTGTGTGAACGGCACATTCAATCTGAGTGACGGAACAGAATCGTTTGCCCAGTTTGAACAAGTGCGTATTCCTTTGTTTGATGATAAAGGCAAGGCTATGGATGCCAGAGCATTTGCCACAAAATTGAGAAAGTTTCTGCAACAACCGCCTTTCGATATTACATCAAAGGTAATGGTGAGAGGTTTGGGTGAAGCTATTATTGTATTAGGGGAGAAATAAAATGAGACAGCTATTCTTTATAATAACATTAATGATGTCGATAACAACTTTTGCACAGACATCAGACGAGGGGCGAATTTCAATTCAGGCTATGATGCCCGATGATGTAATCCCTATGGAGGCAAGCAAGAACCTAACCACACGTATGCAACGTATGCTTGTTAGTAATGGCTATGGCGACAATGGCTATGTAGAACGTTTCGTCTTGACTGCTAAGGTTGATATTACGAGCAAGGATATTGTACCCTCCACCCCCGCACGAGTTTCTGAGAAAATGGAAGTAACATTCTTTGTGGGCGATGTGATAGAAAACAAGCTATATGCGTCGTGCACGTTATCGCTCCAAGGAATTGGTACCAATGAAAACAAGGCTATGATTAGTGCTTTTAGCAAACTAAACCCTAATCATAAAGACTTTGGCGAGATGCTGGAAAGGGCAAAGTGCAAAATTATTGATTTTTACACTAATCATTGCGCAGAAGAGATAAGCAAGGCTCGCACAATGGCGTCCATCGGTAATTATGACGAGGCGATATCACGAATGATGGCTGTGCCTAATGTTTGTGGGGATTGTTATGCTCAATGCCAGTCAACAGCCACATCTTTATACCAACAGAAGATAGATGCAAAAGGCTTGCAGCAGTTAAACAAGGCACGCAATGTGTGGATGAAATGTCCAGATGTTGAAGGAGCCAACGAGGTTGCAAAGTTCCTCAATACAATATCGCCATACAGTTCGTGCTACTCTGATGTCGAGAATCTGCGTAAAGAAGTGGCTTCCAAGCTGAAAGCTGATGAACTTCGTGAATGGAACTTCCAAATGAAACAATACGAGGACAGCCAAGCAAACAAACGAAGCATGATTAAGGCTTGTCGCGATGTAGGCATGGCTTGGGCAAACAATCAACCTCAAAGTATAGTAAAAAACATCATCCGAGGATGGTGGTAACGTTTAACAATAATAATAAATTTATGAAAACAAAGATTTTATTTTTTGTAGTGTTGTTGGCTTTAGCTCCAACTTTTAGCACAGTTTCTTATGGACAGGCCGCATTGCAAAGGTTGGCTGGTGGACTTTTGCGTAAAGCTGTAGAGAAAAGGAATAACACTAAGGCTCTGGATGTTACAAATGATAGTGGCAAGGAAAATAATTCAGCAAATTCAAACGATGAGGTTACTTTGGTTGTTTTTGGTAAAGCTGTTGATAGTGAAAAAGCTACAGCTGTAGCTTTGCGAAGCGCAATAGAGCAAGCTTATGGTGTATTTGTCTCTGCTAATACAACGATTCTCAACGATGACCTTGTAAAGGATGAAATTGTGACAATATCGAGTGGCAACATAAAGTCATATAAGGTACTTAGTGATGTAAAGTGTGAAGACGGGCAAGAGATGGTTACGGTCAAAGCAACAGTATGCATCTCCAAACTTATTAGCTATGCCAAATCGAAAGGTGCATCAACCGAGTTTGCTGGAGCTACGTTTGCTCAAAATATGAAGATGAAAGAGCTGAATAAGAAAAACGAGTTGCAAGCTTTACAGAATATGGTGGCTATGGCAAAGGAATTGTTACCAGTAGCATTTGATAAAAAGTTGTCTATAGCAGATCCTGCCATTCCTGAAAAAGATTTACGTGCAGATCCACAATATGCTAAAGCAAATCCTATATATGTACATCCTGCTGTTGGAGCAGATGCTATCATAGAGAGTTATAGGAACTATCTAAATTTATTAGATGGATATTATCAAATGGAGTTCTGTGTTTCTATAGAACCAAATGATAATACCAATCATATATTGGAGAATATAAACAATACCTTAAAAGCCATTGCGTTGAGTAGTGAAGAACGAACAGAGTATGAGAAGATGAATATGAAGCTGTCAAGGTTAAGTATTAAATGGCCAGATTTCTTCTATAGAGATAAGCCTCGAACATATCGTATGGGCCTAAGGTTTAGAAATTCAGAAGAAGATATAAACAAGGTGTTTGCTGAATTTACAAAGATCTTTTTGGACGAGTTTGCTAATTTTGAAATTGTAGATAATTTGGGCAATTCTTCTTCGTTCAATGGACTCTTGATGGGCTCGTACCGTGGAACGTTTAGTGAAGATGAAGAATTATTTAGACAAAACGGAACAATATGGTCTGGCGGTGCTGGTCCTGGTGGTTCGCGGACATACTTTACGGATCAAGGTTCTGGTCTGTTTAAAGAAGGAGTGTTGGTTCAACCAAACGTTCCGTTCTTCTGGTCTGCAAGTAGTACTATTAGTTTTTATGCGGGTTCTGATGAAAACTTGGAATTTAAAGTTCCTAACAATTTCGGTAATTGGATAATAAAATTCAGAATCCCTGCTTCCGAAATTTCGAAGTATTCTGATTTCAAGCTGATGCCTAAGAACAAATAATGTAAAGATGAAGAAACTATTATTAGTATCCGTGCTAACAATAATATCCTTGGGCTTGCATGCCCAGGGATATTCTGGCGACAAAGTAGCTTTTACTAACTTTCTTGTCCGGATGTATAACAATGCACCCTTTGAAGGTGTGCGTGCAGTGAATGATTATGATAATGCTTATTTGATTTCTGTCTTGGCACTTGAACCAGCTAAGTACAAAAACAATGAAAGTGTTATCAATCGTGTGGCTTCCGTGAAGGCAATGGCGCAGGCTTCCCGTTTTCTGAATGGTTCTAACATCACGCAAGACATGATTATACATACTACGGAAAAGAATGATGGCACTTCCGACACAGAAATCATTGAGAACATTCATGAGAATTCGGTTGGTTATGTCAAGGCAATGGAACAACTGACTAACTTCAAAAGAAGCGATGGCAAGCAGGTCTTCATATTTGCAACTTTACTGAAAAACGACAAACCAAAACTATAAGGAAATGAAGAACAATAATTCGATTCTGATAACAATTGTCTTGGGAATATGTATCCTGATTGGTGCTTGGTATTTTCAGGTATTTACTGACTATGAGGTGCCAAGTCGTATATTGGCTGCAATTCTCGGTGTTGTTATTACTGCAATAATAACCCAATTATTGTTGAGCAGTCAGACAAACAAGGAGGTGACTCTACGCCAAGAACAACAGAAATGGCAAGCAGAGCAAGATAAACAAAAACAGGACAGACAAAAAGAACTTGCAAAAGAAACGCGTGAATGGCAAGAACAGCAAGCTCTTAAAACAAAGGAGTGGCAGGAACAGCAAGATAAGAAAACTGAGCAATGGCGTATTGATCATGATAGAAGCAATACTGTTTTCTGCGAGAAACTGAAAATCTACAAAAACTTTCTTGACACGTTGTATGATGTTGTAAAAGACAGGAAGCTGACAGAAGACGAAAAACTTCAGCTTGAGTATAAAACTTCATTAGTAGCTATGCACTGTAAACCTGCAAACTTAGATTCTGTAAGTGCTGCAGTACGTAATGTAATATCCTCCGTCTGTCCGTCTGACGAAGCGAAGAAACAGAAAAGTCAAGGCAACATCCCACTCTTGGAAAGTCTTTTAGGTGTTGTGGAAGCATTGAAAATAGACCTTTACGATGTTGATGTGAAAAAGGATGGCAATATGGATGATAATGATTTGGACAAGATGCTGTTCAGTTCTGCCATCAAAACTAACACTATAAACAATTTCCAAAAAGCCTATGTAGAAACGGAAGAGAAAGAAGATGCAGAATCTAACGATACATGGTCGCAAGCTGTAAAGAAGTGGCAGAGCCAAGGTTGGGAGGTGAAAGCATTGGAAAGCGAAGACTGTCCTCTACTGATAACTCGTAATGATGGAAATCCAGGTATTATAGACATGGGATTCTATGATAATCATTATTATATTCAGGCTCGTTATGAAGGGGATTGGAACTTCTCGAAATGCTTGAAATGGGATAATGGTGGAAGAAGACAACGTGAAATGTGGTGGGAGTATCCTCCTTTGGCAATGGATGTGCCAAGAGGTAGCTTTATCAGTAGATTCAAATCTTCTCCTGAACTTCAGCAATATATTATCAAGAGAGTAGATTATCTGATGGGAGTTCTCCAAAAGGAGCATCGTACTATACAATGGATGAATGCTGTTGACGAGCGTAAGGATTGGAATCTCTTTACGTGGTATTGGTCAACCTTAGCTTGTGAGTACCAAAATGACGAAGAGGGCAAGGTATATATGGATACCATGCCTGATGAGAATGATAAATCTAAAGTCATTGTACAGTTAGGTAATAGAGCCAACAATGTAGAAATGCTCAAGAAAACATTGGAACGTATCGGATGTCCTGAGAAAATCGATAAGATTGAAATAGCGGATTGCTATGTGACATTGGCAACAATAAATTCTTTAGAGCCAGAAATGGTTGGTAAGGAATTAAACGAATGGATAAGAAAAATTTCTGAAAAAAATAAGTCAAACAATTAAAAAAGTTAAGATTATGGGAAGAGTTTTTGCAGTACGCCCTAAGCGTATCAAGAGAACAAATGGACAAGTGTTGACTCCTGAAATGGAGATAACAGTGACAACTAAATCATATACTTGCGATCCATTTTATAATGGAGCGAAAGAGATTCAAGAGCAGTATATGCGTATGTACCAATTCGACTATAAGAAGAGTTGTTGCAGCAAAGCAGATTTTGAGTTTAAGCAATTAGACTGATATTTAGAAAAGAGGGTGAATCATTAACTTATGACACACCCTCCTTTTTATTTTATTTAAGTTTTCATATAGAATCTTTATCCAACAAGAAATCAAATACGTCCATAAATACGATGCCGTCATCGTTTTGGTATTTCTTGATGAGGTCGCCTGTTATCACATACTTTATAAAACTATCGTCTATACGTAGCAAAGGTAGATATTAGTCTCTATATTTACAATCATAACAGGAAAGATTTTTGCGGATTCCGCATTTCTATCTTTCTCTTCTCACAAATCGTTTGAGCAGGAAGGTGAGGAAGTAGGGGAAGGTGTAAAACTTACCATTGAAACCGATGTTCTTATTGCAGAGCTTGATGCCGTATCTGATGTCGGGATATTTACCATCTTGTGCTGTTAGCTTGGCGAGCGACTTGGTGGCATTATCCGTGGCTTTTACTTCAACGGGGATGAGCGACTGGGCATCACGAATGAAGAAATCCATCTCTAGGGTAGATTTCTCGTTGCGATAGAAGTAAAGATTATAGCCTTGCTTTACCAGTATGTCTCCAACGATGTTTTCGTAGATGGCGCCCTTGTAGGTACCATAGTTCTTGTTCACTCTGATGTCTTCTTGCGATTCCTCATCTAGCGAGGCAACCAGCAAGCCCGTGTCCTTATAATAGAGTTTGTACGATTTCGGGTCGTAGTTGCCTTTCAGAGGTAAGGATACTTGGGCGAGACAATAGCAAACGTTGATGATACCTGCATCACGAAGCCATTCGATGGTGCCAACGTATTCTCTGTTTCTTGCTCCATGGGCAATCTTGCTTATCTGAAATTTCTTGTTGTCTTGTCCCAGGAAGACAGAAATATGGTCGTACACGTTCTTGATTTTTCCTTTGTCGAGTCCTTGCGCATATTTCGTAATGTCTTCCTCATAGTCAAGAAGAAGCTGGCGCTGTATCTTGAGCGTGCCGCTGAAGTTTCCGTTGCTCACGTACATATTGACTACGGCAGGCATTCCTCCGATGGTCATGTATTCACGGAATAGCCTCTCTAAAATATCCATTTCCATATTAGAAAGTGGTGTGATGGAGACCATCTTTTCGTAAAGGCGTTCTATAAAGGCAGAATCATAACCTTTTGCCCATAGGAATTCCTCGAAATCCATTGAGTGCATCGTGTAGTCTTCCTTATATCCCACGCTGTTCGATTCTATCTCGCGATAATTGATACCCATAAGCGAGCCAGAGCAGATAACATCGTACCTGCCATCTATCTTGAAGGCTTTCAGACTGGTGGCGCAGGCAGGACAATCCTGCATCTCGTCGAAGAAGATGAGTGTGTTACCTGCTTCTATCTTGAGAGAAGGATTGATGAGGGTGAGGTTCCTGATAATGCTGTCTACCTCGTAACCTTCTTCGAAGATTGCCTTGTATTTTTGTTGCAATACGAAGTTGATGGCAACCACATTTTGATAGTTGTCATGGGCGAATTGTAGGATGGAAGCGGTCTTTCCTACTTGTCGGGCTCCCTTCACGATGAGGGGCATTCTCTCCTTATCGCTTTTCCATTCCTTGAGATAATTATCAATCTTTCTGCGCAAAAGCTTCATAATCAATATGTTTATAGTTCTTATTCGAGTGCAAAGATACAACTTTATCACAAAATTCCAAAGGAATTCGGACTGAAAATCACAAAATTCCTATTGTTTTAAGGCGTTTTATCACAAAATTCCATGCTTTTCTCTCTTCGCTATCACATTATTCCCTATTCGTTATACTTTTTTAATCTCTCTTTTTATCCGATTTCAGAAAAAAGATGTACTTTTGCCGCTCAATTCATGAAAGACAGGAATTTGGTTATACAAAAACATTATTAAGGAAGCAAAGGACTTCTGTTATATTTTATAGTATGGACAAGAATGAGAGAATAAATAACGAGCAAGAGATGCCCGCAGAAACGAAAAAGAATCATTCCGCTGATGCGGATAGAGTAAAGGAAGTATATAAGGTGACGATAGCGGGAAGTATCATCAATGTGGTACTGCTCGTATTGAAGTTTGCGGCAGGTATCCTCGGACATTCTGCAGCCATGATAGCGGATGCCATCCATTCGCTTACCGATTTCGCCACCGATGTGGTGGTACTGGTATTCGTAAAACTGGGCAATAAGCCGAAGGATAAGGACCATGATTATGGGCATGGCAAATACGAGACGCTTGCCACAGCCATCATCGGTATTTCGCTCTTCGTGGTGGGTGTGATGATCTGTTATTCTGGTGTTACCAAGACCTATCGTGCCATCTGCGGCGAGACATTGCAGCAGCCGGGCGTTGTAGCCTTGATTGCTGCCATCGTAAGTATCGTGATGAAGGAGTGGGCTTATCAGTTTACGGTAAAAGCCGGAAAGAAATATCATTCCGAGGCAGTTGTGGCGAATGCCTGGCATCATCGCAGCGATGCTTTATCGAGTATCGGAACGATGTTCGGTATTGGTGGCGCCATCATTCTGGGAGAAAAGTGGGCGGTGCTCGATCCGCTGGCTGCCATCATCGTGAGTGTCTTCATCATCAAGGCCGCCTGGGGACTGGTGATGCAATCTGTGAAAGAACTGACGGATGCCAGTCTTCCGGAAATGGAGGAAGATGAAATTCTGAAGATTGCGAACGAAGAGCAGGGAGTAGGAGAGATTCATAACCTGCGTACCCGTCGCATCGGAAACAAGATTGCGATAGAAATGCATGTCCGCATGCCGGGTTCTCTTTCGCTTTATGAGGCGCATGAGCATGCTACTCACATAGAAACGAAACTGAAGCAGCACTTCGGTGCAGATACCCATGTGGGAATCCATCTCGAACCGATAAAAGTGAACGGAAAATATCAGAAACCGGAATAAACGGAAAAAGTCTTCAAGCTATTTTGGCTTGAAGACTTTTTTGTTTTATATTACCAGCCGAGATTTACGCTGGCTCCTGCCATAATCCACAAACCTGGCTGCTTAACGGCAGTGAGGTCGTAGTAGCGGTGGCAAGTGATATTATCTGCTTTCACGAAGATATTGTATTTCTTCTCATCCCACATCAGCTTGCAATCCACCTTGGTGTATGGATGATAGCCATTCATTCTCTGCTGCCATCTTACGCTCCACGAAGCTGAAAGCTTGTTCCAAATCTGATGATCCAGGCCGAATACTGCCTTGTGCTTCAGATACTCCAATGCATAGAGTGATTTCAGGATGTTGGTCTCGGTCTTATGATCCTGATAGATGTAAGCATAACCCAGCTTGATGCGGGTGATGAAACTGTTTGGTACCAACTCTCTCATGTAGATAGTGGCATCTACGTTGTAGCCCATGTTGTTGAGCTTTCCGATGTTCATCACGTGATACTTGCTGTCATTCTGCTCGGTCACGGATGTCTGAACCCAGTCAATCATGTTGGTGCCGTGTGCGTAGAATCCGCTTACGGTTGCTGCAAAACCGGTCTGACGATACTGGGTTCCTACCTTGAAGGTTGAGTTCTTCTCTGGATTCAGGTTGATGTCGCCCTGCTGCACCACATTACTTATATATAAGTCGGTGTAGGTAGGCATTCTCAATGCCTTGTTCCAGGAAGCGTAGAACTTCCAGTTGTCGTTAGGACGATAACTCATGTCCACACCAGGATAGAAACGGAAGTCGTTGTCCAAACCTGTATTCTTGTTAGCCAAGACACCAGCCGACAAGGTGAAACCGCCGAAGATGAAGTTGTGCTCCAGCATGATGTTGGTATTGGTGCGCTCGCCCTTTCGGGTATATTGACGATCAGAACCCGAGATATTCTTATAGTCTTTCTCTGCGAGTTCCTCGCCCAATGCAGTAGAGTAGATGCACTCCTTGCTGATGTCGAAACCCACTGCGGTCTTACCCAAAGCCCAAGCCACGTTGGCATTCAGTCCACCACCATAAACATCTAGGTCGTGATAGTTCTCGCCTGCTGCAGCTCCAGCCTTTCCACGAATCAGCTGATAGTGATCCTTGAATTTGTTATAATAGAATTGAGGCGCAATCTCCCAGGTCTTCTCCTGGTTGTGCAGACTCAGATTGAGCGAAGCCAGACCGTGGTCTGTCTTCTCATATTGGTTGTTATATTTGGCGCTGTAGAAAGTATTGGCACCATAGCTCTGGCTAGCAATACCCAACTGGGCGTTGATGTCGAAACGCTGGTCGTAAGAGAACGAGAGATTGCCGTAGCCCTGTCCCTTCTCGAAGTCGCTGTTCTCCGTTCCGCCATCCGAGCGCTTGTAACCTCCGCTTACGGAATAAGCCTGGGTCCACTTGCCCGTTTCAAAAGCTGTTTGAATGCGTCCCTGTGCTCCGAAGCTTCCAAAGCTTCCGCCTTCTACACTTGCAGATACCCCCTCATTCTTAGCCTTCTTGGTTACGATGTTGATGGCACCATTGAAGGCTGAAGTTCCGAATACGCGCGATGCTGCCCCCTCGAGCACTTCGATGTGGTCGATGTCAGCAAGAGCTACAGGAAAATCAGAAGCATTGTGACCAGTCTGAGGATTGGAAATGTTGACGCCATTCAAGAGAATGGTAATCTGGTCGAAGGTTCCACCATTGATGGAGATATCCGTCTGAACACCAAAGCCACCACGCTGACGGACATCCACACCGGTAGCTAATTTCAATACATCGTTGATAGTCTGCGCAGCCGCACGATGAATATCGTCGCGGGTAATGACAGACACAATCTTAGGTGACTGCTCTACAGTCATCGGCGCACGAGATCCGGTAACGCTCACCGCATCCAGCTCGTAAGCCTTTCCGCCCTTGTAGAGGGTAGAATCAACCTTGGCTCCCTCTGTGCTTACGCCTGCTGCCTTAGCATGGCTCAGGGTAGCAACGCTGAGTGCACCAACAAGTACCTCTCTTCCCAAAACTGCGAAGAGTGAGTAGCTCTTGTTAGAGAATCTGTTGAACTTCAGGCTGTTGCGCTTGTTGAAAATTGTTTTGTACATTAAATTAAATGTTTATAAATGAATAATAAATCGAAGCCTTCCGCCTTCCCGGCTTTCGGCATTCGGGGTGCAAAGGTAATGTCTTTCCTCGAAAAGACAAAGCAAAATGTGATTTATTTTATTTCCATCGTAAAGTTTTAATTTAAATCAAGAGTGGTTGGCTTGCTATACTTGGCGGAAAAGGGGTTAAAAAGGCGTTTTCCGCCAATTATAAGCGTATACTTGGCGGAATGTGGGTTAAAAAATGTATTTTCCGCCAATTATACCGATTGTTTTTATTATCTTTGCCCCTAGTTTAAAATGTAGAATCATCAATTAGGGAGGATTATAATATGTTGATAGGCAGAAAGAAACAGCAGGCTGAGTTGCTGGAAGCTTATAATTCCGATGACTCAAGATTCGTTGCGTTGTATGGAAGAAGACGTGTGGGAAAGACTTATCTCATCAAACAGACGTTCAAGGATAAGTTTACTTTTTCTCATTCCGGTCTTGCTAATGGGTCTTTGCAAGAGCAACTGTATGGTTGGCGTTCTTCTTTAGAGAACGCAGGATATGTTGCGCCTTCTACCCCCAAGCATTGGCTGGAGGCTTTCGATATGTTGAAGGAGCTTATTCGCCAGTCATCAGCGAAGAAGAAAGTTGTTTTCATCGACGAAATGCCTTGGATGGATACGCCTAGGTCTAAGTTTGTCACGGCTTTGGAGTTCTTCTGGAATGGATGGGCTGCCATGCGAGACGACATCCTGCTCATTATTTGCGGTTCTGCTACATCCTGGATCATCAATAAGATTTTCAGAAATCATGGCGGACTTCATAATCGTGTGAACTATCAGATATTTCTGGAGCCATTCACCCTTCACGAATGTGAGGAATATAGCGAGGCTATGGGCTTGGCTTATTCTCGATATGATTTACTGGAAGCCTATATGGTGATGGGTGGTGTTCCCTATTATTGGTCTTTGATGCAGAAGGGCAGGAGCTTGGCGCAGAATATAGATGCTCTTTTCTTTGCACCTCAGGGCCTTTTGCATTATGAGTTCAGGGAGTTGTATGATTCTCTTTTCCGTAATTCTGATAAATATATAGATGTGGTGAGTATCTTGGGGAAGAAGTTAGGCGGAATGCGTAGAGAGGAGATCGTGTCAGGTTTGGGAATAGCAGATAATGGCAATCTTTCCCGAATCTTGGAAGATTTGGAGCATTGTGGCTTTATCGTCCGTACCAATGCCTATGGTGCCAGGAAATATAATGCCATCTATCGCTTGATGGATAATTTCTCTTTGTTCTTCCTGAAGTTCATGCAGGAGAACAAAACCGATGATCCTTCGTTCTGGTCTCACAATTATATTTCGCCTCTCCGGTATTCGTGGTGCGGTTTGGCTTTCGAGCGGGTATGTTTCCAGCATATTCCTCAAATCAAGCAGGCGCTTGGCATCTCGGGCGTTGTTACCAATACGTATTCCTGGCAGGTGAAAGATGATCCGGTTTATGGTGCAGGAGCACAGATTGATATGCTGATAGAGCGAGCCGATAATACGGTCAATATCTGCGAGATGAAGTTCTCGCAGAATGAGTTTGTGATAGATAAGGATTACGATGCAGTTCTTCGTCACAAGCTCTCCCGCTTTGGTGCTTCCGTTTCTCATCGCAAGGCGATTCATCTTACGATGGTTACCACATATGGGGTAGCTCATAATGCCTATTGGAATAGGGTGCAGAGCGAGGTTATAGCAGATGACCTGTTTAGTAAATAATTGTAAAAATGGGCGATTTTTTACCCATATCTCATAAAAAAACGTAGATATGGGTAAATAATCGCCTATTTTCTTGTTTTTGTGGGAAAAAGATATCTTGATACTCTACTAATATTTTCTGCGATTTCGATATTTTCTGATAGAAACATTCGCTTTTTCAGATTATTCTTGTATCTTTGCAGTTGATATGGGCAGCATTCAGCAATCAGAATACTGCTGTCGCAATTTTATGGTAATTAGAAATTAAAAAGAAAGGAACAGATAAGATGGAAAAGATCAACGTAAAAGAACTGAATGACAACGTCTTCGAGACTATTGGTAAGGAGTGGATGCTGGTATGTGCCGGCAACAAGGATCATTTCAATATGATGACTGCCTCTTGGGGCTGTTTGGGATGGCTTTGGAACAAGCCGGTGGCTGTGGTCTTTATCCGTCCGGAGCGTTTCACCCACGGCATCATCGAGGAGAATGAATTCATGACTCTCTCTTTCCTCGGCAACAGCGAGGAGGCTCGGAAGATTTATAACTTCTGCGGCTCTAAGAGCGGACGCGATTTGGATAAGGTGAAGGAAACAGGACTGATTCCTGTAGAAACTGATAACGGTAGCATCGCCTTCGATCAGTCACGACTCACCCTGGAATGCCGCAAACTTTATAAGGACAGTATGACCGCCGAGAAGTTCCTCGACAAGGACCTGCTCCAGTGGTATGGTGCCAAGGGTGGATTCCACGATGTTTATGTTGTGGAGATTACCAATGCTTATAAAAAATAAGAATTAAAATATGGCTCAAGAACAAACAGCAATTCGTGAACGCCAAAAAACCAGGCTCAAGGAGCCGGGGCGTTACGTGGTAATGATGTTCAACGACGACTTCACACCGATGGACTTCGTGGTAGAAATCCTCGAATCCATCTTCTTCAAGTCGCAGGCTGAGGCAGAAGCAATCATGCTCAAGGTTCATCACGAAGAAAAAGCCGTGGTGGGCACCTACAGCTATGACATCGCCAAGAGTAAAGTGGAGAAAGCGATGGAGAAAGCCCGTACGCAGAAGTTTCCGCTTAAACTCACTTATATGCCGGAATAGGTGTTGATTTCGGGGAAATATCCCCAATATATGCTAAGAAAAAGAAAGGAAAGAATAGAATGGATAATATGGGATTAACCCGATACATGAGTGTTCTGATGGACGATGCCATGAAGCAAGCCCGGTTCTTCGACCACGAGTTCGTGATGCCCGAGCACATGCTGCTGGCGTTGCTCAGGCAGTATGCATTCTGTCAGGCGCTGCAGGAAGAAGGCGTAGACAGCCTCAAGATGCACGAAGACTTGGTGGGATGGCTCGCCAAGCAGGAGCGTGTGCCTGAAACCATCAAGTATCTGCCAGAGCCGTCATCGCTCTTCAAAACTATGTTTGGAACAGCGTGCGCCCTGGCTGCTGCTGCCGACAGACAGCTGGTGAATGTACCCCATTTTGTGCAGGCGATGTTTGGCTTGCAGAATTCAGAAGCCGCCTTCCTGCTGTGCAAGAATGTGGGCGACCGGCAGGGCGAGTTCCTGGCGAGCGTTGACAGTTATTATCCTATTGGAGAAGATACTGGAGAGGCTGGCATGGGCATGGGAGCAGACTTTGATGATGACGATTATGCCAACGAGTATGACGACGACGAGGAAGAAGGCAGAAGACAGGTTGTACAGGATTGGCATCAGCTGGTTACCTGTATTTCTGACAAGGTAGAAGAGCACAATCCGCTCATCGGAAGAGAACAGGAACTGGACAGAACCATCCAGGTGCTCTGCCGTGCCGAGAAGAACAATCCGCTCCACATCGGAGAAGCCGGAGTCGGCAAGACAGCTCTGGTCTATGGTCTCGCTAAACTCATCAACGAAAACCTGGTTCCAGAACGCCTCAAGGGGGCTCGCATCTACGGCATGGATATGGGACAGATGCTTGCCGGTGCCCAATATCGCGGCGACTTCGAGAAACGCATCAAGATGGTGATGGAGGGAGCCGTGAAGGAAGGCAATACCATTATCTACATCGATGAGATTCATAATATGATTGGTGCCGGTCGTGGCTCAGATGGCGGACCTGATGCATCCAATATGCTGAAGCAATATCTGGAGGCAGGCGATATCCGTTTCATCGGTTCTACCACCTACGAGGAATATAACCGTTACATGGCTCAGAGCAAGGGCATCGTGCGCCGGTTCCAGCAGATTGACATCAAGGAACCTACCGAGGAGGAGGCTATCAAAATATTGGAGGGCTTGCAGTATAAATACAACAAGTTCCACAATGTAACCTATCGCAAGGACGCCCTGGAATATGCCGTCCGTGCCAGCGCCAAATATATCAGCAACCGCTGTCTGCCAGACAAGGCCATCGACTTGATGGATGAGGCGGGTGCTTATCTGGAGGTGCATCCGGTAGAATCTCGTCAGCGTTCTTACGTTACCAAGTCTATCATCCAGCAGATTCTGATTAAAGTCTGCAAGATTGATGCGGCTGCGATGAAAGATGAAAATAACGATGCTTTGGCTACGCTCCGCCAGCGCATACTCGACAAGATTTACGGTCAGGACAAGGCTGTAGACAAGGTGGTTGAGGCTGTGATGATGGCAAAGGCGGGATTGACAGATGATGACAAACCATTGGCTTCGCTCCTCTTCGTGGGACCTACCGGAGTAGGAAAAACCGAGGTGGCACGACAGTTGGCCAAGGAACTCGGCATCGAACTGGTACGCTTCGATATGAGTGAATATACCGAGAAGCATACCGTGGCAAAACTCATCGGTTCGCCAGCCGGATACGTGGGTTATGAGGATGGAGGACTTCTGACCGATGCCATCCGCAAGACGCCAAACTGTGTACTCCTGCTCGATGAGATAGAGAAGGCGCATAGCGATATCTACAACATCCTGCTCCAGGTAATGGACTATGCCCGTCTGACTGATAACAAGGGTCAGAAGGCTGATTTCCGTAACGTGATTCTCATCATGACCTCAAATGCCGGAGCACAATATGCTTCACGGGCTAGCGTAGGTTTCAATGGAAACGTAAGCCGTGGCGAAGCGATGCTGGCACAGGTGAAGAAGACTTTCAAGCCTGAGTTTATCAACCGACTTTCCGACATGGTGGTGTTCAACGATATGGATAAGCACATGGCAGAGCTGATTCTTGCCAAGAAACTTCGTCAACTCGATGCGAAACTGACAGCAAAGGGAGTTACCGTAACGTTAACCGATGCTGCGCGTGAACAGTTACTGAAATGGGGCTTTACCAAGGAATATGGTGCCCGCGAGATGGACCGTGTCATCGGTAACCGCCTGAAACCGATCCTGATGAAGGCGCTGCTCTTCGGCAAACTCAAGAAGGGTGGCAAGGCGCATGTCGACTTTGACGGAAAGGAACTGGTGATTAATTATTAGAATGAAAGTCTAGTCAAGAATATTCTTGATAAAAGATAAGCGTATGATATTACAGATAGATGATACTGCGGACGAGATTTACTTTCCCGATCCGCATTATGGCGATGAGGATGGATGCTTTGCGATTGGTGGCGATTTGAGTATCGACCGCCTGTTGCTGGCTTATAGCAATGGCATCTTTCCCTGGTATAGTTTCCGTGACCAGCCTGAAATACTCTGGTTCTGTCCGATGAAGCGTTTCGTCATCTTCCCTGATGAAATCCACATCAGTCATTCCATGCGTACCCTGATGAGGAAGAACCGATACTGCGTAGGAATCAACGAAGATTTCGATGGCGTAATACGGGGATGCAGCAAGACCAACGGACGGTATTGGGAAGATGGCGCATGGCTTGGCGAGAACATCATCCAAGCATTTACTGCCCTCCATAAGCAGGGCTTTGCGGCGAGCGTAGAGGTATGGGATAATGAAACCGATGAACTGGTGGGTGGACTTTATGGTGTCACCATCGGCAAGGTTTTTATCGGAGAAAGCATGTTCTCCAGGGTTCCGTCAGCTTCTAAGATTGCCCTCATCTTCCTTGCCAGATACTTGCAGGAGCACGGTGGCAAGATGATAGATTGCCAGTTGGAGACTCCTCATCTCAAATCGATGGGTGGCAGATATATTTCTTACGAGGAATATATGAAGATTATGAACGAAGAATAAGAGATGTTCTTCTCGGAATAGAAGAACATCTTCTTTTGAATAAAAAATAAAGGCTAGGTTTTCAGAATCGTGAACCTAGCCTTTGTTATTATCTGGCTTTTTGCTTTTTATTAGAATATCGGTGTGCCGATGCAGCCGTTAGGTGCCTGAATATGCAGCATTGCACAAACGGTAGCGGCAATATCTGTCATATAGTGAGGCTGGGCACTCTCGCCGTGCTGGATGCCCCAACCCATAAACAGGCAAGGAATATGGATGTCGTATGGATTCCATGCTCCGTGGGTAGTTCCCTTGCTGCTGTAATAATCGTAGTGACCTGGTTTCAGTACAATCTGAACACCTCCGCTGCGCTCGCGGTTATAACCGTTAATGGCGCGGAACTTCAGCTCTTCAGGGATGCTCTCGATAGAGGCCTTCTCCATGTCGAAGGCATAGTGCACGTCCTTGTCTTTCTTCAGTCGGTCTACTACCACCTGCTTGATGGCTGCGTAATCCAGACCGAGTTCCTCGATGATGTCTGTATTGAAGAATACCTGATAGTTCATAATGGTCTTTACTAGGTCCTTGTCGGTGTTGAACTTTGTCTTCAGACTCTTGTTCAATTCATCTACCAGTCCCTTCTTGTTCCAGATGCCGGCAGGGATTCGCTGATCCTGCAGGAAGGTAGCGTTGTTTACGCCTCCATGGTCGGCGGTGAGGAAGGTGAGATAATTTCCCTTGCCCACGGTCTGGTCGAGATAAGCGAAGAAATCTGCCAACGCCTTATCTAATCTAAGATAGCAATCCTCTGTTTCGATAGCGTTTACGCCCACCTGATGACCGATGTAATCGGTGCTTGAGCAGCTGATGGTCAGCAAATCAGTATCTGTGTTTCTACCCAGATTTTCTCCCTCAATGGCAGCCTTGGCGATATCGAAGGTCAGGTTGCAGCCGAATGGGGTACTGCGGAGAATCTTGTAACCATGCTTTTTATATAAGGTAGGCAGGTCGAGTGGCAATACAGCCTTTTCGCCTTCAACAATTCCATTCTCGTAGTTGTTGTCATCGCTGGTGCTCTCCTTGTAGGAATCGATAGGGTAGAGCGTCTCCCATTTCTTGGAAAGATACTTGTTTGGGAGTTTCTGCTTGTTGAACTTGTTCACCCACTCTGGCAACTTATCCATATAGAAAGTACTGGTGATGAACTTGCCCGACTTGTCATCAAACCAGAAAGCGCCATTGGCGTGATGGCCAGCAGGGAGGATGGATGCTCTGTCTTTCAAGGCTACACCAATCACCTTAGAGCGGTTGTTGGTAGCCAGACGGAGTTCATCGCCGATGGTGGTTACCCACAGATTGCGAGGCGACATCTTGCCAGCCTTGCTGTCAGAACCTACCGGGTTGACGGTATCGTCGGCAGTACAATACACTACCTTTCCATCTTTCACGAAGTTATTTCCTGCAATTCCGTGGATGGAAGGAACGGAACCAGTCCAGATAGAAGAGTGGCCGATGGCTGTAACCGAAGGGATGTAAGGAATCTTGCAGTTTTCTACGCTGAATCCTTCTCCGAGCATTCTCTTGAATCCGCCTTCGCCGTAGCGGGCGTAGTAGCGATAGAGATAATCCCATCGCATCTGGTCGATAACGATGCCTACAACGAGCTTAGGGCGTTGAGGCTGAGCCTGTGCAATGCCACAGAAGCAGCAGAGCACGAAGATGAGTTTGATAATCTTATTCATAGTCAAAATGTCTTTTTTATACATAACCATTCAGTATTGTATATTATAATTCGGTTGCAAAGATACAACTTATTTTGGTATTTAACGATAAAAAAGACGATTTTTACCCAAACTTCTCATGGCGTTCAATACAGCCAGTACCGTAACACCTACATCGGCAAAGACAGCCATCCACATGGTGCCGAGACCGATGGTGGCGAGAATCAGTACGGCAACCTTCACTCCGATGGCAAATATCACGTTCTCGTGAGCGATATGAATGGTTCTTCTGGCTATCTTTACGGCAAGGGCAATCTTTCTAGGGTCATCATCCATCAGTACTACATCGGCAGCTTCGATGGCTGCATCGCTACCCAGTCCACCCATGGCAATGCCCACATCGGCACGCTTCAATACAGGGGCATCGTTGATGCCATCGCCTACATAAGCGAGCGTCTTGCCTGCCGGTTTTGTCTTCAGCAGTTGTTCTACATGCGAAACCTTATCGGTTGGCAGCAGTTCTGCACGGCACTCGTCCAGTCCCAGTTTGTGGGCTACATCTTCTCCCACTTCTCTGCGGTCGCCCGTCAGCATTACCGTTTTCTCTACTCCAAGTTCTTTCAGCTCTCTGATGGCATGGGCGCTTCCTTCCTTAAGGGTGTCGTTGATCACAATATGTCCTGCGTACTTGCCATCAATGGCGACGTGGATGATGGTTCCCACCTGGTTGCAGTCGTGCCATTTTGCGCCGATGCTTTCCATCATCTTCTTGTTGCCCACGCAAACCACCTTGCCGTTCACTTTTGCACGGATACCCTGTCCTGCAATTTCCTCTACATCGGTCACCTCGCAGCCATCCGTTGCTTCTTGAGGGAAGGCTGTACGCAGGGCTGCCCCGATAGGGTGAGTGGTGAAATGCTCGGCATGAGCTGCCAGATGAAGCAGGATTTTCTCCTTGTCAGAATATTCGCCAATATGCACATTATCTGCTTCATGGGATGGAAGGTCTGGGCAGGAACCATCAGCATGGACAGCTGCCACGGCAAACTCTCCGTGGGTCAGAGTTCCGGTCTTGTCGAACACAACGGTTCCCACCTTGGCTAAAGCATCCATATAGTTGCTGCCCTTAATGAGAATACCGTTCCGGGATGCTCCGCCGATGCCGCCAAAGAAGGTGAGGGGCACGCTGATGACCAGGGCGCATGGGCAGGAAACTACCAGGAATATCAAGGCGCGGTTGAGCCATAATGGGAAGTTCTCGCCAAAGGTTCCTTCGCCAACGATTCCCGTAGCTGCCAGGAATGGAGGAATAACCGCCAGGGCAATGGCTGCGAAAACAACGATAGGAGTATAGACTCGGGCGAAACGGGTGATGAAAGCCTCGCTCTTCGACTTGTTCTTGTCTGCACTCTCTACCAGAGAGATAATCTTGGATACGGTACTTTCGCCAAAACTCTTGGTGGTGCGTACACGAACCACTCCCGACAGGTTGATGCAACCGGACATGATAGTATCGCCTTCATTCAAATCCCGTGGCATACTCTCACCTGTCAGGGCAATGGTATTCAAGGCTGAGCTTCCCTCAACAACAATACCATCCAGAGGCACTTTCTCTCCCGGACGGATTACGATAGTTTCTCCTATCTTGACGTCTTCCGGCGAAACGGCCTCTACTTTTCCGTTTCTTTCAACATTCGCTACATCCGGTCGGATATTCATCAGATGCGAAATACTGTCGCGGCTCTTTCCTTCCGCATATCCTTCGAAGAGTTCGCCCACCTGAAAGAAGAGCATCACAAAGACTGCCTCCGGGAATTCAGTATCTGATCCTGGGAAGAATCCGATGCAAAGTGCTCCGATGGTTGCAATAGCCATCAGGAAGTTTTCGTTAAACATATCGCCCTTGGCAATTCCTTCTGCAGCTTCGCCCAGCGTCTCATGTCCTATCAATAAATAAGGAATGAGATAGACGAGGAGTAACTGCCAGGTAGCCAGACTGTATTCCTTTTCGATGAAAACGGCTGTTATCAGGAGAATAACAGTTACACCGATAAGAATGAGTTTGGATTTCAAACCGCCTTCTTCATGATGATGGTGGTGGCAACCGCACCCCTGGTGCTCATGTTCTTCTGTGCCGCATGAGCAGTCATGATGATGTTCATGATGATGTTCGTGAGAATTTTCACAATGGCATTCATGATGATGTTCGTGAGAATGTTTCATTTCTTCCATAATTTTGCAATACTTTTAGTTCTATATAATCAGGAACATTCAGTTCCTTTTTCTTTTTCGGTTGCAAAATTACGAAAAGGTTTCTGCAACTTGGTTGCAAAAGCTCCAGTTGCCCTCTTTTTTGCCGGATACTCTTACTCAATCATCTGGCTTCTTTGGCAAAGTAAGAAGAAACTGATGGAGTGACAAATGTTTCATAAGGTGTGTTGTAACATCCTCAATACATGAGCCGCCACAAAGATATACCAACATTAGAGAACGTAGAATCTCGCTATATTAATAGCCATACAATGTACATCTCAATCCTAAGGTGAAATCTATTGTTTGATCCAAGAGAGCATTAAATAACTCCATAAACGAAAGAATTCCTCCAAAAGGAGCAAGTTTCTTAGATTTTATTTGTATTTTTGCCATGTCATTCAGAGTTTTATTTGTTTTTATATACAACACTAAGATAAGTGAAATTTCTGATATGGTAAAATCCTGAGCAACTTATTGTTGATCAGGTGTTTCTGAAAAATATTAAATTATGGTGTTACGGAAATTAGGATTAAAAGAAGATAATATGCAATATTTTTCATTTGATAGTGTATTAATAGGTAAAAAAACTAAAAATACATTATGGGAAAAGATTATAGATTGGTTATTAAACCATTTTATGCCGATGGCTAATCCAACGTTGGATAAAAATCTTGGCTACGTTAAAGAATGGTACATAGAGTATGATGACGTAGAAGAATATGCTAATAGAGAGGTTGGTGTGGCAGAAAATGGCTTGGTGGTGTTCAAAGCTCCCTTTGAAGAGAACTGGGGGTATTGGTGTGATAATGACATGACTATGGATGATTATCGAAATCTCAATATTCATGCAATATCAAAGGAAGCGTTTGAGAAACTTTGGAACGAAGAGATACAGCTTCCTTTTGGGACAGAATCAAATAGTTCTAAGTAAGATGGATAAATTGATTGAACTTATAAAGAGCAAATCCTTCTCTGCTGCAGAAAAGCTGTTGAGAAAGGAACTTGTTTTGTCACCAAATAACTGCTATTTGTTGACTCAACTTGCAAATGTCCTATGGAACAGATGCAAAGATAAGGAAGCTTTGTCTTATGCCGATAAAGCAAAAGGGGTATGCCCTGTCATGCCTCTCTTGAATTATACTCGTGGCAGAATCCTTTGGTCATTAGAAAAATATGAACAATCCATAGAAGAATGGGATGTTGTTTTAAATATGACTATTGAGGAGGTTGCGGAAAATGGCTATGGTGTCAGATGGGCAAAGTCTGTCATCAATGATTCTAGATATTATAAGGCAGATTGTCTCTATCACCTTTTTAAAGATAAGGAGGCCTTGGCTCTCATGGAAGAGCATTTGTCACACCGAGGAAAAGGTATTGAAAGTGATTTCTCCAAAAAGGAAGCTGTTCTTTTCTATAAAGTATTAAAGTATAGTCATCCAAGGACTGTTGCAAAAGCTTCAGATATAGGATATGCTTCTGAATCTCAGCGGAATCGAATCTTGAAAAAGATTGATGCTTTGGAAGAGAGTAACAATAAGGAGAAACTGGTGCGTTATCTTCGTGTCATTTGCAAGCGTTATTCCAAAGAGTATTATTTGAAGACGATTCTTTCCGAGACCTATAAGACTATTGGGGATAAGGCTGGTTGCTTAACTTATGCAAAAGCTGCTTTTGAGCAAGAACCCAATGACCCTCTTGTTAAGTATGACTATGCTGTTGCGTTGATGTTTAACGGCTTATCTGAAGATGCTCTTTTGCAGTTTGAAGAATTAGTTGCGTTAGGGTTAGATTATATCGCATTCTCTGAACATGGTGAAGGAGTAAGATGGGCAAAGAAACTTTTGCGGAATACGCAAAAACAAATCGACCAAATTCAAGCAAACTTGCAATGAAAAAAGCAAATGTCTTTACTCCATCTTTACAAAACATCAAGTAAAGACATTCTCGAAAATCAGGGGCATGCCGTATCAAGTAACGACATGCCCCTGTTGCTTTATTCTTCATTTACCATTTCCCAATCCAAAACGCCTTTGCCTTCTTCGTCTAGTTCTATGCCTAAGCCTACTACCTCTCGCTTGTCGGCCTTGAAAGGCTCCAGGTATTGTCGGTCTAGGATTTGCTTGATGGCAGCTTCCTTGCCTCCATTGTTTCTTAACTTCAACTCTATTACGTAGATGTGATGAGTTGTTTTGACAATGAGGTCGATTCTGCCAGTAGAAAGCATGTGCTCTACTTCCACTTTCAAACCGATGGCATTCAAGATGGTACTGATGATCAGTCGGTAACGTTCTTCCATATCCATGGATGCCAACTTCTTGTTGCTGTAAGGTACGTCGGCAACCAATGCTTTGAGCGCTTTCATCGCCTTGTCTAACTCTTTATATTCCAAATATTGGTACAACTGCGCTTGCAGAGACTGCGTATCAGCCTCTTGCCGCATGGTCAATGCAGGCAGTACGCATTCATAGAGCGCCTGCTTAACCTCTTCATTTGGGAAGCCTAAGTGATAGACATTTCCTACGCACGATTTGATGGTGAGATAACCTGATTGATATAAAAAGAGTTCTGGACCTCCGCCAGTAACATCGGAAGTCTCCAATGTGTTGCGGAGAATCATGCAATCCTCAAAATCCGGTAGGCGCAACTCTGCATCCTTGATGAACTTCGGCAGCATGGAAGTGGCTCCCGATGATGCCCAATAACTGTTCAAATCCTGAGTGTCAAGCGCATTGATGAGGCTGAAAGGATTGTAGACGTCAACCATGTTTCTGCGACTGAAATGGTAACCGTCGTAGTAGTCCTTCAGCTTGTCGTGGGTTTCCTGTAAAGTCCATCCGTTCACCTCTGCCATTTTTTCAAGTTCAGGCTTGAAGTTCTCTTTTATCTCCTCCTCAGTGATGCCGCAGATGGCTGCATATTCAGGGAGGAAACTGATGTTGGTTAAATTGTTGAGCACGGAGAAAAGGGAAATTTGCGTAAACTTGGTGATGCCTGTGATAAAGACCAGACGCTCGTATTCATCGTCGGCCTTTAAAATGGCAAAGACTTCACGATATACCTCGGTACATGCTTCGTGTTCCGGGGTTTTCCAGGAGTGCTGAAGAGGAGAATCATACTCGTCGATGAGGATGGCAACCTTCAAGCCCGTCTGTTTGTAAGCCGTCGTAATGATGGCATCAAAGCGGTCGGCAAGCTGGGCGGTAGGATCGGGAGTGATGGCATACTTCTCTTCGTAGTATCCGAATCGCAGATTCAGGTACGAGCGCAAGGTTTCTGCATTGGCTCCTCCACGGCTCATGTCGAGTCGAATCACAGGATATGCCTTCCAATCCTTCTCCAAGTCCATGATTTTGAGACCTTCGAAGAGTTCCTTTCTTCCTTCAAAGTAACATTGTAGCGTATCAATGAGCACAGACTTTCCGAATCGGCGAGGACGGCTCAAGTAATTATACTTTAGACCTTTGTTCGCCAATTTCCAAACCATGTCAGTCTTATCAACATAGAGATATCCTTCTTCTCTGATGATGTTGAAAGCTTGTATGCCTGTAGGCAGCTTTCTGTATTCATTGTTTGCCATAATCCTTTCTCCTTTATTTGTATGGCGCAAAGATACGGTAAATAATTGAAACCACCAAATTTTAAAAGAGGAATTACGGTGTTGCTTTTAGGATGTACATTCTTTTTGCATGCTTGAATGCACGGTTTCAATCATTGTTTCCCAGAAACGAAAAAAGCAGTTAAGCACTTTCTGCTTAACTGCTTGATTTTCAACGTGGACCAGCTAGGGCTTGAACCTAGGACCTCCAGATTATGAGTCTGTTGCTCTAACCAACTGAGCTACAAGTCCGTTGAATTTTTATCAAATTCGAGTGCAAAGATACTAGATTTTGGGCAAATAACCAAATAAAATCTTAAAAATTTTCTTAGAATCAGAAAAATAGCGTATCTTTGCACCAAATTATGTGCGCACACGTGCGTATGTACTTATTAATCGTACAAAAAAGAAAAAGAATTTCTATTCAGAAATGGACATAGACAAAAACAAAAGAATCGGTCTTACCGACGAACAAGTAAAACAGAGTAGGGAACAGCATGGCAAGAACGTGCTTACCCCTCCTCAACGTACTTCATTATGGAAATTGTATTTGGATAAATATCGCGACCCGATTATCCAGATACTTCTTGTGGCGGCTTTCGTATCCCTCATCCTTGCTTTTATCGAAAAGAATTTCATGGAGACCATCGGTATCTTCGTGGCAGTTTTTCTTGCTACTACCGTAGGTTTCTATTTTGAGCGCGATGCTGCCAAGAAGTTTAATCTGCTCACGGCGCTCAGCGAAGAGCAGCCGGTTAAGGTGCGCCGCAATGGTAAGGTGATGGAGATTCCGCGCCACGATGTGGTGGTGGGAGATGTAGTGCTCGTGGAAGTGGGCGACGAGGTGCCTGCCGATGGCGAACTCATCGTCTGCAACGACCTGCAGATTAATGAATCTGCTCTTACGGGCGAACCGGTTGCCGAGAAATCTCTGGAAGGCGGTGGCGATGGAGCCTATCCTCGCAACGTCATCCTCCGTTCTACCATGGTGATGAATGGCAGGGGCGAGTTCGTGGTTACTGCCGTGGGCGATGCTACCGAGATTGGTAAGGTGGCGAAGAAATCTACAGAGCAGACTTCGGTGGAGACACCGCTTCACATGCAGCTCGACAAGTTGGCTAAGATGATTTCCAAGGTAGGCTCTGTAGTATCTGTGGCAGCCTTCTTCATCTTCCTGATTCACGATATCCTCACCAATCCGGCATGGGGCGGCAAGGATTATTTCTATATGGCAGAAATCGTGCTGAAATACTTCATGATGGCTGTTACCCTGATTGTGATGGCGGTGCCGGAGGGATTGCCGATGGCGATTACCCTTTCTCTGGCGCTCAACATGCGAAGGATGCTGAAGTCGAACAATCTGGTGCGCAAGCTCCATGCCTGCGAAACCATGGGTGCCGTTACTGTGATCTGTACCGATAAAACCGGTACGCTTACCCAGAACAAGATGCAGGTGAGTGCTCTGGAACTCAAGCAGGGCGATGGGGCGCTGCTTGATACTGCCATCGCCCTCAACTCTACTGCCGAGTTGAATGACGGCAAACCTATCGGAAATCCTACCGAGTCGGCTCTCCTGCTCTGGCTCGATGCCCAGGGCAAGGATTATGAAGAACTCCGCAAGCAGGTGAATGTGCTCAAGCAGTTGCCTTTCTCTACTGAGAGAAAGATGATGGCAACCTTGGCAGAAGTTGATGGCGAGACCTATCTCTTCGTGAAGGGTGCGCCTGAAATCGTGATGAAGAAATGCATCATCGAAGATAGAATGCAGAGACAGTCAGCCGAAGAACTCGATGAGTGGCAGCATAAGGCTATGAGAACCCTGGCGTTCGCCTATAAGAAGGTTGAACCTTCTATCATGAGAACTTCCAGAACCTCTACTGCCGAAGTGGTAGCACTTCTCGATGCCAACGACCTTCAGCTGCAAGCCATTGCAGCCATTGCCGATCCTATCCGTCCAGATGTTCCTGCTGCCGTGCAGGAGTGCCGCCATGCGGGTATCGAGGTGAAGGTGGTTACGGGTGATACGGCTGCCACCGCCTTGGAGATAGGCAAGCAGATAGGTGTCTTCGAAGATGAACCTGAGAATATCGGAGCTGATGGCTCTCTGACCTCGCTCGACCAGCAGATGATTACGGGTGAACAGTGGGAGGCTCTTTCTGACGAAGAGGCTTACGAACGGGCGAAGGATATCCGTGTGATGAGCCGTGCCCGTCCTACCGATAAGCAGCGACTGGTGGCCATGCTCCAGAAGCGTGGCGAGGTGGTTGCCGTAACAGGCGACGGTACCAACGATGCTCCGGCACTTCACTATGCCCACGTAGGCTTGTCGCTGGGTTCGGGAACTTCCGTGGCTAAGGAGGCTTCGGATATGACCCTGCTCGATGATTCCTTCAAGTCTATCGCCAACGCCGTGATGTGGGGACGCTCGCTCTATCGCAACCTGCAGCGCTTCCTCTTCTTCCAGTTGGTAGTAAACGTGGCTGCCCTCCTGCTGGTGCTTGGCGGCTCAGTTATCGGAACTGAAATGCCGTTGACGGTAACCCAGATTCTTTGGGTGAACCTTATCATGGATACCTTCGCAGCCTTGGCACTTGCCTCATTGCCTCCATCTCACGAGGTGATGAAGGATAAGCCACGCAAGGCATCCGATTTCATCATCAACAAGAGCATCGGTTTCGGCATTCTGTTCTGCGGCATCGTCTTCTTCCTCGTTATGTTTGCCCTGCTGGTTTACTGCGAGCGCAGAGGCAAGGGTGGCGTAGATGTGCATGAACTGACCATGTTCTTCACCACCTTCGTGATGATTCAGTTCTGGAACCTCTTCAATGCCAAGGCGCTGATGAGTCATCACACCGCTTTCCGCCATTTCCTGAAGGATAAGGGAATGATTCTGGTGCTTGTACTTGTATTGGTGGGTCAGTGGATCATCGTAACCTTTGGTGGCGAAATGTTCCGCACCACACCATTGTCGCTCCACGAGTGGCTGCTCATCATCGGTTCCACCTCTGTTGTGCTCTGGGTGGGCGAGCTGTGGAGAGGCTTCAAGAGAATGATAGCAAAGAGAAGATAATCCAATGATATCATCATAAGTTACATTCAGGATTTTTCTTTAGGTATAAATGATATAAGATAGAATGAATACAATACATTATAACGATACCGTGCAGTTGCCGCCATGTGTGGCAACCATCGGTTTCTTCGACGGGGTGCATCGTGGACATCAGTTCCTGATTCATCATCTCGTAGAGACGGCACGAAAGGATGGCTTGCAATCCACCGTCATCACCTTCGATGCGCATCCCCGCAAGGTGTTGCAGGCGGATTATCAGCCGGAGATGCTGAGCACGCTCGATTCCAAGCTGCTGCTGCTTTCGAAGACGGAAGTGGATAATGCCGTGGTGCTGCATTTCGACAAGACGATGGCTGCGATGTCGGCAAGAGTGTTTATGCAGCAGGTGCTCCACGACCATCTCAACGTAAGGAAACTCTTCATCGGCTACGACCATCGCTTCGGTCACAACCGCGAGGAGACTTTCGAAGATTACGTGCGCTATGGCAAGGAGATGGGCATCGAGGTAATCAGGAACGAAGCCTTCCAGATAGATGGCATCAACATCTCTTCTTCTGTAATCCGCTCTTTCCTGAAAGAGGGAGAAGTGGAGATGGCAGCCCGGTGCCTCGGTTTCCCTTATACCCTCATCGGAAAGGTGGTGAATGGATTCCACGAAGGCAGAAAGCTCGGCTTCCCTACAGCCAATCTCGACATCTCGCACTTCGGACAGATGATTCCTGCCCCTGGCGTCTATGCCGTAAGGGTAAGACTGGAGAATGCGGTGGAATGGAAGCGGGGAATGATGAATGTGGGCAATCGCCCTACCTTCAATGGCAAGCAGATAACGCTAGAGACGCATATCTTCAATTTCGACGGGGATATTTATGACCAGCTCTTGCTCGTAAGCTTCGTGAAGCGAATAAGGGGCGAACAGAAGTTTGACAGTCCCGAGGAGTTGGCGGCGCAACTGAAAGAGGATGAGCAGACCGTGCTGGATCTCTTTGAAAAGGAAGCGGAATGATAGCGGGAATGCTATTAACTATAAACGATTAATTATAAACAATAAAAGCAATGGCAAAGATTAATTTAAAGAGAGGTTTGACGGATATCGTCCTCTACCTGATTATATTTATAGTAGTACAGATTATCGTGATGTATGCTGGCGTAGGAATCTGGGCGGGCATTAAGGGCGAAGGTTACCAGGCAACGCTCCTGGCTATCAGTTCGGGTAGTAATCCTATCCTGACGGCGCTTACCTCAGCGTTCAGCAACGTTATCACCCTCGTCATCTTCCTGAAGACGAAGTGGACACCGCTGACCCGCGATTATTTGCTTTCCAAGCCTTGGGCAACGCTTCTCTGGGTGGCATTGTTCACCCTGGGAACCATCATTCCTCTGGAGCTCATATATGAGCAGATAGGCATCGAGATGGACGAGAATACCGAGCAGATATTCGCATCGCTCATGAAGGAGCCTTGGGGCTATGTGGCTATCGGCGTACTGGCGCCTTTTGCTGAGGAGGTTGTGTTCCGTGGAGCCATTCTCCGCACCCTGCTGGGTCTTATGAGCAAGAAGAACCATTGGGTAGCCATCATGATTTCGGCTGCCATCTTCGGTCTGGTTCACGCCAACGTAGCGCAGTTTGTTAATGCCCTCCTGCTGGGCTTACTCCTGGGTTGGATGTATTATCGCACCAAGAGTCTTGTTCCGGGCATCCTGCTCCACTGGGTGAATAATACGATGGCGTATGTCCTATCCAATATCATGCCTCAGAGCGATGGCAAACTCATCGACCTCTTCCATGGCGATGAGAAGACCATGTATTATGCCGTAGGCTTCTCTCTCTGCATCATGATTCCTAGTTTCATACAGATGATTATCCGATTAAAGAAGGTGAAGGCTTAAGAGATAAATAAACGAGTAAAAAGGTTACCTGGATGGGTAGCCTTTTTTCAGATATATAAGTAGATTTTATGAAGATTATAGAAAGCAGTATCATAGGAAAGAAGAGCCCTGAGGCTTGTGAAGATGGAATGGTAGTTACCGATGATTTCATCGCAGTGATTGATGGCAGTACGAGCAAGACTCCGAAGCATCTCAATCCTGATATGAAGAACGGAAGATATGCCATGATGCTTATCTCGGAATATATCCGGGAGGAACTGAAGGCGGATGCCTCGGTAGATGATTTCTGCCAGGGCGTGACAGCCTATATATATAATAAGGTGTATGAAAAGCTAGGGGTGGAAGAGCGGTTGAAGGAGCATCCGGAAGAGCGGCTTACCGCCTCGGCTATCCTTTATAGCCGGACAAGGAATGAAGTCTGGATGGTGGGCGATTGCCAGACCATCATCGATGGAAAGCTTTATGAGAACGGCAAGCCTTATGAGCAGGAGATTGCCAGAAAGAGGGTAGAACTGATAGAGCAGGGCCTTTCGCCTGCTGAGGCTAGAAAGCAGATAGAGCCTTTGCTTATCAAGGCGATGCTTTCCGGGCAGAACCAGACCTATACGGTTATCGATGGATTTCCTATCTATCGGGAGGGAGTGAAGGTTGTCTCTGTTTCAGATTCTTGTTCTGTTCAAGATACTGTTCCTGCATCAGATTCAGTTTCTGCATCAGGTACAATTTCTGTCTCTTCCTCCGAGATTGTATTGGCGAGCGATGGCTATCCGTTCCTGAAGCCAACCTTGGCAGCGAGCGAGGCGGCATTGGCAGAGCAGATTGCCAACGACCCTCAGAACATCCATTCCTTTATCGCCACCAAGGGCATCGTAGAGGGCAATAAGAGCTTTGATGATAGAACTTATATACGATTTGTTTATTGCCAGTAAATAAAAAGCTGCAGATTTACTTATTGGCAATAAACAAAAATGGCTGATTTCGCCAGAAAAAAATAACACGGACAAATTGAATTTGTCCGGTTTGGTTGTCTGGAAGTTTGTAACTATCAAATAATCAAAGATTTATAAGCCTTTGGACAATTTGTCCGGACAAATTCAATTTGTCCGTGTTATTTTTTTAGCATGAAATCATAAAGAAAAGCAAGGATTTCTATCCGGCAAGCGATGTGTTCTCAAGAAGAAAACAATGAGTTTCAACCCGAGAAAGTACGTATTTTTTATAAGTGATTGAGAATGAGATAAGTTTTTATCTCATAAAAAGAAGAGGTTACGAATTAGAAATAAACAGAATGTAGCATCCTGCTGTGATTTGCATAACCATCCAAAGAACTCTTTCGGTTGCAAAGGTACGATATTTAATCGGGGATAAAGAATGTTTTAAGATTTTTTATCCTCGATTTTTTGCTTGGATAAATCTGTTTTTATTAAACCATATTCTTCTCTATTCTTTGCTATATCCATTTCAATCCATTCAAACTTATGTGGCAATGGTTTCTGTTTTTTGAATGGTCTATTTCGTTTGCATATTCTCATCCTTTCGTGTGTTTTGTATAAAAGTCAGCCGTCGTCGAAGAAAGACAGTCCTCGTACCTCAGACTAACTTCCTCCGACTATGGCACGGCAAGAAAAATCCTTGGCGGTATGCCTTGAAATACTTCAAGACTATACTGCCAAGGACTTTTCTTTGTTTGCCGTGCTGACAACGGCTGACTTTTATAGCCACAACTCGCAGTTCCATTTTTATCGCACAATCCAAACGACATG